>SDBV01000045.1_pt1 | contig 118514 bp, 235 predicted proteins | sample 2277081 | NCBI WGS metagenome assembly SDBV01 (sample SAMN10402039, study PRJNA504765) | marine sediment metagenome | isolation source: marine sediment core GS10_PC15, 223 cmbsf | place: Arctic Ocean: Southern Knipovich Ridge | collected 2010 | reverse complement strand
ATCGACACGAGCTACAGGACATTAAACATATTTCATGAGGAGAATCTTATGGCATCCCACGCTGTCCTTATCCAACAGCCCTCGATTGATTTCACCCAGTTTCTTGGGGTATCATTCGAGATGTTTGGTAGAACATTGAGTGAGGGTGCTGATGCGTCCCACAAGAAACTCACAGACACTGAACGTTTCTTGAGTTGCCTGGCGACAATGCAAGATGAGAGGGCACCTGTTTGCTTACCACCTCATTTGTTGACGCACGTAACATTCTCAGTATTGATGGCTCTCAATGAGCGTGATATGATTGATGTCCTATCGTGCTGTGCTGAGATGCCATTCGTAACCGCTGATACCGTGGTCCGAGGTATTCAAGCGTCGGTCGTTACAGGGACCCTTGCGCAGTGGAGGAGTGCTGTTTTGTCAGGATGTCGTATTGAAGCACAGCCTGATGTACGAGGTATATTCAATCAGGTCCTCTCAATCTTTGAGTCAGCCTGTTTGGATGTCTGGTCCGATTGCCAGCGTCGGGAAGGTCCCGATAACACACTCCTACTGGAGGATCAACGGTGAAGGATAGTAGTCGATTAGGTCGCTCCTTCATGAAAGGGTTCACATGGGAATCCTTCTCATTCTTCCTCACCTTAATCATCACGTTCATCTACACTGGAAGTATGAAGACGAGTATCGAATTGACGAGTATTTGTTTCCTCGTTAAGATCATCTTCTTTTTCATTCACGAGAGAATCTGGCACCAAGTCAAATGGGGTAAAAAGCATGTCTAAAAAGGTTGAGCCAAAAATTGTCAAGTGCAAGTTGCTACATCAAACTGACAAGGGCACCAAGTTGCGTAGTCCGGTAACCCTAAAATATATCGATGGCCGCATCTTTTTCACAAAGTCTCCTTATGCAATGAAGGATGAGATCAAAGCCTTCGCAGGTGCCAGGTGGCATGGCTACGATGAGAAAAATCCCAAGAAGATTTGGTCGATTGAAGACTGCTTTCGGAACAACTTCAACCTTCACTATATGATGGGTGAAGATGTCTATGCGAACTTTGATCAACCCCTAAGGGAGTTTGATTATACCCGTCCATTGATGGTTCACCAGAAGGACATGACAAATGCTGGGCTCACCTATCACTACCAGATATGGGGTGCCGAGATGGGGCTCGGTAAGGGTCATTTACCCTATACGCAGATAGCCACACCAACAGGTTGGACAACTTTTGGCGAGGTTCAAGTTGGTGATGTGGTCATCAACCCCGATGGCGGACGTACTAAGGTGAAGGGTGTTTTCCCTCGGGGCAGGATGGAAATGTTCCGAGTGACCTTCACTGACGATTCTTCGGTTGTTTGTAGCAGGGACCATCTTTGGAGCGTGCGGACGGCAAATAAAAAACTGAGGGGACAACCTTATGAGACTCTCGAACTGCATGACATAATCTCTCGTGGCTTCCGATTTAATGGGGATAACAAGTACTATATCCCGTTGGTGGAGCCGGTGGAGTATGATGAAGCTCCTCTTGAGATTCCTCCATACTTGTTAGGGTATATTCTCGGCAATGCTGGTCTCACCGGTTGGACCAATGTCCTCGGAATATGTGGCCAAGAGAGGGTTACTCGTCAAGAGACAGTTGACCGTTTGAATTCAATGATGGATCAACCACTTCAGTTGAAGAAAAGCAGAGTGATTGAGTTTCATATCATGGATGATAAAGTCAACCAGTCAATTGAACAATTAGGTTTGAAAGGGTATCCTTCAAGCATTCCAGATGCCTACTTATACAACTCGGTTGCTAACCGTGTTGAATTGCTTCAAGGTCTCTGTGATTCAAGTGCATATACCTTTGAATCACAGGTTTCGTATGGAACGCACGCACCCGACCTTGCAGAGGCGTTTGTATCACTGGTTCAATCTCTTGGTGGGATTTGCTCTATTACGAAAAAGTCTACCGGAGGGTATACTTACAACGAAGACGGGGGACTTGAAGAAATCCCGTCTTGCCGAGTTTCTGTCTCATTTCCATCTACAATCTCTCCTTTCAAGTCGAGCCAAAAACTTGCCAAGTATGTGGTCTCTACGAAGTATGAACCGACTAGGGCGATTACCAAGGTCGAGTCTATTGGCGAAGAGGAATGTATCTGCATCGCTGTCGAGGCGGAGAACCAGTTGTATGTCACGGATGAGTTCATCGTGACACACAATACCCTGAGCGCCCAAGAAGTTATCGAACGTGCTCAAGTCCCACTATGGTACTGGGTTGGGCCAAAAAACTCCTTGCCAAACATCCAACGTGAGTTTAGGAAATGGGATTTCGATGAGTCGTCGGCTGTCATTGAATACATGACCTATGAGCGCCTTGTTCGTACCATGGACGAGCGCAGCCCTGGGGACCCTGTTCCACAGGGTGTGATATTTGATGAGTCTTCAAGATGTAAGACACCTACCAGTCAGAGAACTATTGCAGCCATGAAGCTGGCGGACCTGATACGAGTGACGTATGGCTTTAATGGTTATGTTATCCTGATGTCCGGGACACCTTCCCCGAAGAGACCTACCGATTGGTGGAGCCAGGCTGAAATAACTTGGCCGGGTTTCCTACGTGAGGGTGAAATCAAAGCTTTGGAGAGGAGGCTGGCATTTCAAGTTCAACAGACTTCTGACAGTGGGACATTTTGGAAGACGACTGGGTGGCGAGACGACGAAAACAAATGCGCTGAGTGTGGGGAACTCTATGATGAAGGCCCCCATGAGCAGGATGATTTGTTCGATGGTGAGTACCACCCGTACAAACCATCAGTCAATGAAGTTGCCTTGATGTTCCAACGACTCAATGGTCTTGTCAGAATCTACCATAAGGAAGATTGTTTGACCCTACCTGAGAAGCGTTACCGAAGGGTGATATGCAAGCCGAAGGCATCTCTACTCCGTGCCGGAAAAACGATTTCCGAGTCGGCGCAGAATTCCATGATAGGCATGACCCTTCTGAGGGAACTATCTGATGGTTTCCAGTATCGGGATGAAGATGATGGTCTGAAATCTTGCAACCATTGTCCTGACGCTTGTGGGGAAGTGGACGAGTGGTTTGATCCTGAGGTCACTCACAAAACCTTCTACGATATTAGTCTTCTTACCCAAGACTTGATTAGTAAATTGGAGAAGCGTAAGGTCAAGTGCCCCAAGTGCCATGGTACTGGGATGATGAAGAAGACCAAGCGTATCACCAAAGAGATTCCCTGTCCGAAGGAACCGGCCCTTCGTGGCTTGCTTGATGAGTGTGAGGAAACTGGCCGGATTGTTATCTTCGCTGGGTTCCGTGGTAGTGTTGACCGCTGTGTTAGAATCTGCCATAAAGAGGGTTGGGACGTTGTCCGTTGTGATGGTCGCGGCTTCACCGTGATGCTTGCGGATGGTACAATCGTGACGGATGTCGAAGCCCTTGACTTTTGGGCTGACCTTGAGGCTAACCCAAGAGTAGCTTTTGTATCCCATCCAGAGTCGGGTGGGATGTCCTTGACTCTCGTCGAATCAAGGATGATCGTCTACTGGTCGAACTCCTTCAAACCTGAGTATAGGGTTCAGAGTGAAGACCGCATCCATCGTAAGGGGATGGACGAGAATAAGGGGTGTGTTATCGTTGACTTGATTCATCTACCCACTGATGAGCGTGTCGTGGATATTATCCGAGATAACCGTAAACTTGAACTGATGACCATGGGAAAGATTACCGATGGTCTCCAATGGGAGGGAGGAGAATCATGATGTCACGGATACGACTTTACATGACGTTTTTGGATGAGTGGGTGGCAACTCTTGAGGACCCTGGTACATCTCTGCTGACTGCAATAGTTGAAAACCTGAGTCGTTATGGAGAATGTTACTCTAACTATGATTACTACGAAGGGATTGTTATCCTTGACATAGTAAGTGACCGGAATGCCGAGGCAATAAGGGATATCATATCAGAAAGTTTCCTCGAACATTTTGCGATAGCCGATTCAACTTTCGATATCGAAATCGACTTGGAAGTCCCTCTTGAAGTAGTCGATTGGGACAGTTACTAAACCGACTTTCATGGAGTTTGAAATGAAGTATCTTTACGCACTGCTCTTGTTCTTGATATGTCTACCTTGCCTTGCAATGGACCCCGTCAACTTCTATGAAGAATTGCAAGGTAACACGGTCTTCCTCACCGATGGTATCGGGCATGGATCGGGTGTACTCTTTACCCGGGAAGATGAAGCTGGGAACGAGAGGACTCTCATTTGGACGGCGGGGCACGTTGCCAACATCTTCATGAATAGGGATGATGGAACCTTTGAGACTCTTGAAGTGATTCAAGGTGACCTTAATGGTGTCGCCCGTGTCTTGAGGGCTAGTGACGATTATCTTGATGTTGATTGTGCTGTCCTCGAACTGGTTGAAGGCGAAGGCTTTAATGGCTTGGCAAATTTCTACCGTGCGTTCAATCATATTGAGGTTGGTCAAGAGGTTATCATCTGTGGTACACCTTTGTCCCCCACTAATGAACGTCTTGTCTCTGTCGGGATCATTGCGTATGTTGATCGTTTCTTTGACGATCCCTATATGGTATTGGAACCTCGACTCCTTGATCAAGTGGACATCACTGCCTACCCCGGAAACTCCGGCGGACCTGTTATTGATAAGACGACTGGTGGCATTGTTGGCCTGCTTGTAATGGGAAGCGCCCCACGATTGACAATTATCGAGCCGACTCGCAATATGTATGACTGGTCCAAGCGACACGATTGCATGTGGGCATTCGACCGTGAAGTTGAGATGCCAGTAAAGACCTCTGCATGGAGAGGTGATCTGTTTGATCGACTAATTAACGAGAGATATACTGGTGATATTGATGATCGTTGGGGCGACCCTGTGTCTGAGCCTGTGGTGCCTGAAGTAACCATCGAAGATTGCACGCTCATCAATACCATCACTCGTATTATTGGGGAAATCTTGGATATCCGATTCCCTCCCATTCTTGAAATCCCTGAGCCGGATCAGATCAATCCTGACTCTGGTATCCTTGATCCGGATAACCCTCCGTATCAGATACCAGTTGAGCCTGATGGACCCTTTGTTGAGATTCCCGAAGGTGGCTCGTATACCCTTGAAGATGGTACGGTAACAGTACGAGATGCCGATGGTAACATCATCAATGTGATTGATGTGCCGGGTGCCTCGGTTCAACCCCCTTCCACAACACCGGAGTTGGTGTCCGTCACCGATGCTGATGACAAACTGTTGTTTACCTGGCGGGTCCTTGATGGGGTTACGATTATCCATTACATGCCTCAAGGTTGGTCGTATAGTTTCGAGACATTTGAAGTCAAGAGGGAGGGAACTCTTTCCACTGTGATGAGTGTCTTCGACGAGAACAACGATCTGAGGGTTACAGTCTATGACCCTTTCATTATTACCATCAAACGGGAGGACCTTCTACTGAACGTCATGGATGATCCGTGTGCTGACCCCCCGGCCCTTATGCCGCTTGAAGTCCCTGTAGGCGGCTCGATTGTTATCGAAGAAGAAGGTACGGTTGTTATTCGGGATGCTGATGGTAACACCGTTGGCGAAGCTGAGAGTATTGATGAGATTTCCGTGGTCAGCATTATAGAGGTTCTCGACGATATTCTCGAAGAGGCTTTCCCAGATCCCACGGAACCTCTGGACACCAGCGGTTACCAACATTTCCTGTCAAACTGAATATGGTCCATGGTAACCTGTAGGTGAACTCTACAGAACCCTACAGAACCCTACAGGTTACCCCAACGGAGAAAACACATGCCAAAGAAAAAGCTCTCGAAAGAGGCCGCTTTGCAAGTCAAGGTAGACATTACTGCCGGGATGAAGCAAACTGTTATTGCAACCAAACATGGCGTAAGTCGCTCTCTCATAAGTGACATCGCCACCGGAAGGGCTCACAAGACAGTTGAGTGGCCAGAGGGAACGCCAGTCCCGAAACAAGCTGGTGGTCAAAGTAAGTCTCTTGAAGATGCTGATCCAACCAACCGCCGTATCCAAGAGTTGGAAGGTCAGGTGATCCACCTTACCACGGAACGGAACACTGCAAGGAAGCAAGCCCGTGCGAACGCGAAGACTGAAGGTCTTTTCACTGCGATGGGAGATTCTCTTGAGGATCGAATTGTTGCAATGAAGCCCCTACCTCCGCCTGCTCTATTGGTTCCCAATGATGACCTCATTGAGGAACATGCGGTACTCCATCTGTCGGATGGTCACCATGATCAAATTGTTCGACCAAGTGAGTGTGGGAATTTGGAGACCTACGACTTCCCGATATCCTGTTGCCGTGCTGAACGACTCGTTGACTCAACGATTCAGTGGACACAGGATACTTTGGGCAACCGGTTTACTTTCCCTGTCTTGAATGTACTGGGCTATGGTGACTTCACCAGTGGGGAGATTCATGGTGCGTGTGATCGCTCCTACTATCGTAACATGATGCAGAACTGTATGGCCATCGGTCAACTCCATGCCCTGATGTACCGAGACCTGGCGGCACATTTCCCGTATGTTAATGTGGTGTACGTCCCCGGTAACCATGGCCGACGTTCACAGAAGAAGAACTATCATGGTGCGCAGGATAACTGGGATTTCCTGGTAGCCAAGATCGCGGCCCTCTACTGTCAAGACATGGAGAATGTCAACTTCTTGATTCCCAACAGTTTCAGCATCAATCTTGATATCAACGGCATCGGCTTCAACATCACGCATGGTGATGATATTCGCTCGGCTCTTGGTATCCCGTGGTATGGGTTGCAACGCCGTCAGATGAGACTCCAAGGTCTGGCACCCCTTCAAGACGGGCCTCGGATTCGTTATTATTGTGTGGGACATTTTCATCAGAAAGGTATGGTGGGTAACCTTGATACCGAGTTGATTATGAATGGCCCATGGCTTGGCACTGATGCTTACGCATATGAGTCGCTGTCGTCTTACTCCGAGCCCTTCCAGTGGCTTCATGGCGTCAACTCGAAGTATGGGATCACTTGGCGAATGGACATTCGCCTGAAGGATGCCAAACGGGAAGCCCTCGGACCTCAACGATACCTTATCGACGTGGAATAATGATGGACTACGAGAGTTGGATCAAAGAGAATGTGACGGAAACGTATGGCACCTGTGTAGAGAACACACAGGCCATGGGGATATGTTTCCGGAACTCCGGAGGGTTCGCGGCCACTATTATTGTTCGATCTGGGGAGAGAGACAGCATTGGTGGCTAGTGGACCCAATGGGGAACATCGTTGATCCGACTGCTTCCCAGTTCCCTAGTCAGGGGACTGGGGAGTATGTGGCGTGGGTTGAGGGTTCACCTGAACCGACTGGAATGTGCCCTAACTGTGGGAATCACATCTATGATGGTGGTCAGTTATGCAGTGACCGCTGCCATGACGAATATGTTGCATTTTGTATGGGAGATTGATGATGGATAAAGGATAAAGGTATTGGTTTGATAGTCATTGTCTTAGCTGTGCTTGTTTTGCTTTTTATAGCCCTCCCTGATACGGAGCCGAAGACGAAGCCAAAGACTTCACCACCTTCAATTTCAACCCCAGACATCAACTATTCACAGCCCTACAATGAGCTTTCATCATTGAAGGCGGAAGTCAAACGGTTGGAGGCTGAGCTTGCTAAAAGTCGTAGACGTGAGCAGCAACTCCAAAACTACTACGAGCAACGGATCATTGACTTGGAGTATGATCTTCAGCGTTTAACGGACGAAGAGCAACGACGTATTGATGGGAGTCTATGATGCAGCGTATTGACCAAGGTCTTGAACGGGAAGTAACCAACTTTGGGATAAGGACAGCAGATGTTTTAGCTATGATTCGACTGGGGATTAAGGTCACTCGCTGGAACTTCCCCCAATGGGATTCCCATATTGAATTGCTCAAGTGGCCATGTCATGATGGGTACTATTTGGGAGGCTCTTTTCTGGGACGATTTATTGGGTCATTTGATTCTGATGAATTGGCAATCGCTGCTGTTGAAGAGATGATTGATAATGACCTGCATTTTCCGTGGGTCAAACGATACCGCTAACCCTCAACACTGGAGTGCAACATGGCCGATGGACAGACACTTAATTTCGATGACCTCTATGGAGGTTCAGCCGCGCCTACCCCTGATGGAAAGATTACTGGAATACCTGTGTGCCGAAGCGCCCACTCCCTGCTCGACGCAGTTCATGCCGCTCCGGGAGGCACTGTGGTTCTGACAGACTTGGCTACGGAGAAGACAAAATGAGTGTTACGATAGGTTGGATAGGGTCGATATGCTTAGCCTTCTCTGGGATGCCTCAGGCGATCCAGTGCTGGAAGCAAGGTCATGCCCACGGTTTGTCCACCTTGACGATGCTCCTTTGGTTCACCGGCGAAGTCTGCTACGTGATTGCCACCTTGACACAATTTGGTTGGGTTTATTGGATGCTGACAAACTATCTTATGAACCTCGCTTGCATCTCGGTGATGCTTCGGTATCGGTTCTGGCCCACCAACACTGCGGGGTAGCTCAATTGGTAAGAGCATCGGATTGTTAATCCGAGGGTTGCAGGTTCAAGTCCTGCCCCCGCAGCTTACATTTTAACTGTAACCATTTGATAAATTGGAGAGCAAGCCATGAGCAAAAAGTACAAAAATTACGAAAATCACGAAATTTACGAAGTTTTATTCTCGTTAGGAGCTGACTTAAATAATGTTGTGTTGAAGCAACAAATCCTTGGTATACCAACTGCGCCAAAGATCAAACGTTTTCTCACCGGATTTATTCAAATGATGCAGGGGAGAATATATTGTAAGACCGGTCTACCTGACCGAGGGTGTTTGGTATTCCAGCAATGTCTTTATCTGCTGGAAAGATTTGGTATGCCACCCCTTGGCCTTGCTCACCCATGTATTGATGAAGATTATAATTATAAACCTTTGATTATGGGGCACATCGCTTCAATGAAAGTTGGCGAGGTAATTGAGGTGGCTGGAGAATAAGATGCCCATGATCACAACGAGGAAACAGAGGAAGGTAACGTGGTGGGATCGTGTCGAGGCTGCGTATCACTTCGTTGTCCCCTATGATTTGCGTCCACATCAACTGTGGATACTGTTCAGGGATGTCACTTGGAAGAGATTCTCTACGATCAAACCTCGTACACTCGGCCATGGTTGGGTGGAACGTAATGACCTGTTGGCGCACATGTCCTTTGAGATTCTTGGGAGGTTCCTTGAGGAAGAGTGTTCTCCCGGTCATACCCTATGGTATGGTGAAGAAGGGCCTAAGGTTGGCGACGAGTACGCCCTGGATATCATGGATGAGGTTTGGACTTGGTGGAACGATGTCTACCTACGCGATTACCCAAGGAAGGATGAAGCACTTTGGGAAGCTACCTTGGAGTATACACCAGAAATCTTTGCCAAAGAGATTGGGGAAGGTGTCCGCAGTTCGATATTCACTTTCAAGAGTGAAGATCAAGAGTTCAGGTATCGAGCATTGACTCAAGAGTCCCGTGACCTTAATGAGGAAATGGAACGACAGATTGACCATAATCTCCGACGACTTATCTCGGTGAGACAGCACATGTGGACGTAGTATGAAGAAACTTGAGAAATACTCTGTCTACGAGATTGCAATTAAGGACATCAAGTATGATGAGACCTTTAATTGTCGAGGCCCCTTTTCCCTTGAGTCAATCACTGAGTTAGCTGATTCGATTCAGGATATTGGTTTGCAATTTCCAGTGGCTGTCCAACCCTGGGAGGGCAAATTCCGTCTGTTGGCGGGCCATCGACGTTACAAAGCTGTGACAGCTTTGCTTGGGTGGTCAGAGATACCTGCACTTGTCTTCAAGGGCTTGAATGAGCATCAGGCGAGAATCTTGAATCTCACTGAGAATTTGGAGCGAAAAGACCTGAACATGATGGAGGAAGCCAGGGCGATAAAGGCGATCTTCCCTGATGGAGTATCCCTTCGTAAGGCGGCTAAAGAATTGAAGAGGCCCACACGTTGGGTTCATACCAGGCTTAGACTACTAGAACTTCCTGAGTGGATTCAGATTAAGGCTGCCCTGGGTTTTCTTACGGCGGTGAACATTGAGGCGGTTTACCAACTCCCGGATAACATGAGGGAGAAAGCGGTCCACAAGATTCTTGATTTCAAGAAGAAAAAGACCAGACTGACATCGCCGGTGAAACGGAGTTTCCGGCCAAAGAAAACCAAAGAGCAGTTGAGTAAGATGATAGGTATGTTACTCAATGCAGGAATTCATGGCCTCCCACCTCGCCTCCTATCCTGGGCGGCGGGATACCTTAGTGATGTTGCTATCAAAAAGGACATAAAGGATCATGCACCAGAATACGAACTCGGAAGCTCAAACGAGAGTCCCTTTGGGTGGGAAAATACAGATCAGCAAGTTAAAGACTTCCACAATTTTGATGATTGAGAGTGAGAAGTATATGTACCAGTTCGTTGTTCAGAGCCCTGCTCTGTCAATGGTTGAGATCGACACTGGTGATCCGAAAATCAAACCTGGTTCGACGGGGTGCATCGAAGAAGAGTTTGGACAATATGATTCACTCTTGATTCGTCTAGATGAGAGGACGGCCGTGGTAACCAAACCACTTTTGTCAGCCAGCATTCAGGCTGGTGATTTGAGTTGGTACTTTGACGTGTTTTGAGATAGCGTTTGAATATGCGAGGGTCGAGTAGGTGTGCGACGGAAGTCGCTCAAACCTGTAACCGTGTAGCTGGTGACCAGGGTAGCCCGAAGATAGAGCCCACGGATTGGCACCGTAGGCGAACCTACACGATGTACCCCAGGGACCCTCGCTTTAGCCTCTGTAGCTTAAAGGTAAAGCCGGGCTTTTGTAAAGCTCAGAAAACAGTTCGATTCTGTTCAGAGGCTCTTTAGGAAATGATGTCGATGGAAGTTTTTTCGCCGGGCACGTTGGTGATTTACGGCATGGATTCAACCACACCGGACCGACACATTACGTCGACGCGAGGCATCCGCTTGATCGGGACGAACCATTCGCACACGACATGTTGACTGAAAAACGGGCGATTGCCGAACTGCGTGACGGTAAGTGGCTTGGGCGACCGTCGAACACAAAACTGATTTGGCCCGATATACCAGAGTTGGACACTAGGAGCAAAGACAGATGAACAAGTTACTCAGGCTATTACCGTACCAGTGGTGGGTTCTCGACAGCCATGGCCACATTGCATGGTGCAAGACGCGGTGGTCGTATGTTCTTCGCGGTTTTCATCGCGGACAGAAGCTCAGACTCAGAAGGCCCTGAGTCGAACCCCAGGAAGGGCAAGGCATATAATGTCAGTCTTCTTCAGACTGATTTGACTCGGGCAAACTTAACTGGCACGGATTTTACTAACGCTCAATAGATTTGAAAGGGGTTGCTTGATGGCTGACACAGTTACGATCAAACAGGAAGAGTATGACGACCTTCTTGAGGACTCACGGATACTCCAAGCGTTGTACGCTGGTGGAGTGGACAACTGGGAATGGTATGATGCTTCTTTGGAGGATATGCCTGATGAGTGATGAAATTCTCAACCCATCTCTGTTCGATGGTACGCATCTTAGCTTCATTACTAATTTGGATAAACCAGGGATTTACCCGGCGGGTTATGACTTCTGGGCTTACATCGATGTGGATGTTGTCTGCAAAGAACTTGAATTAGGCCAATGTTCAACAACTCCAGATTGGATCAGGTATGCGAATAAGAGCATGGAGAGACTAGGGTATGGACCTTTGTATCACTTCCCAGTTTCCTGGCATGGGGGTGGATGTTCCATTTTCATCCGAAGTCAATCTCAAGACAATGACCTCTATAAACAGTTCAAGTTCTTTGCAGTCTATGCCCCTGAATATAATGGCGAGGTTCTCCTCATTGGTATCTATGGGTATCCTGAACTGTTGCAGTTCCAACGTCTGATTCGTCCTGCGTTGATGCTTCAAACAGAGAAACGTTTTCTCAGTTGTGGCACCGATCATAGCGAGGCAGAAATCGAAGGCATGTGGAACGACGGTAAGAATTGGCGGGACGTTTACAGAGCAATATCTTGTAAGGAAGGGGCTTGATGAAGAGAATACCTGAGTTGACAGAGAAAGACTTGACTCGCTTTTGGGACAAGGTAGATGTGCAAGGTTCAAATGACTGTTGGGAGTGGACCGCCGGTGTAAGCAGGGAAAAGAAAGGGTATGGGTGTCTTCAAAATCAGTGGTGTTTCATATAGCTCACACCGTATTTCATATTTTCTTAACACCAGGCAACAACCCGGACATCTCTTTGTTTGTCATCACTGTGATAATTCTCAATGTTGTAACCCTAAGCATCTTTTTCTAGGGACCCCAGCTATGGATGTGGCTGATATGGTTTCCAAAGAACGTCAAGCAAGGGGTATTACTCAAGGAAATTCGCGCCTTACTGAAAAAGAGGTGTTAGAGATTCGGAGTTCATGTCTCACTTATAATGAATTAGCTACTCTCTATAATGTTTGTTGGCAAAACATTAGTGCTATCATCAATAGAAGAGCTTGGAAACATCTCAAACAACCTGGGTATCAACGAAGACTTACTGAAGTAGATGTACGGATGATCCGTAAAGCATTTACAAAAGGTTCAACTCTTGGCGAATTAGCAGGGAAATATCAAGTCACACCTGAGAATATAAATCTAATCATCAAAAGGAAAACTTGGAAACATGTCTAAACTTTCTAAGCTTTATTTGGACAGCGAGACAGTAGGTCTCTACTCGATGCCAGTGCTTCTACAATTTGCACTGGATGATGGGCCGATCTCATTGTATGACATTTGGATTGAACCGGTCGGGAAAACTCTCGACCTGATGGATAGCTGGTGGCAGCATTGCATCGTCGGTTTCAATTTGTCGTTCGATGTATTCCAATTGGCCAAACTCTATACCATGTGGCGTCTCTTGCCACGACAATGGATTCCCCAAGACCATATCAACGACATCGCAGCAGTCGAGATGGAGGCCCGTGATGGGCCAGCCATCAAGTTTGCGTCTGCGCTGGACTTGATGCTCATCTCTCGTAAGGGTGAGTACCAAAGCCTAATGGCTCGTAAGAACGTGAACATTCGGAAGGTTCCGACTGCTTTGGCGTATGCGCTGTGCGAAGAACTGGAGAAGCGAATCGAACTGGACGGAATTTACTTCGCGAAGAAAGCCGACCCAGAGGCCCCCAGATGGTCCGTAGTGGACCGCGAGCATGAGGGGGAGTTTGACCCCGAGTTTAAGGACGTAGTCCTCAGGTTTGCTCCAGCAGGCGGTCTGAAGTACCTGGCCGAGCACGCCATGGGTTTCATGCCGAAATTTATGTACGCTGACGTTGAGCCACCCAAGTCGTGGTATCCCAAGGAACTCGGGTATGCACCTTTCGCCAATGCCCTTTCGTCAGTCGAGAAAGGCTGGGAGGTATATGAGTGGGACAAAAAGAAAGAGGAACACGTCCTCACTGGTCACACCTGGCCAGCCCAGGTTAAGCTCTTCATCGATCACTGGGGGCACAATGCCAATGCCCGCGAGTATGCCAACGATGACATCGTTTACACACGCGCTCTGGACAGGCACTTCAAGTTTCCCGAGCCGGGTGACGATGATTCCATTCTAAGCACCATGGTTCCCGTGGTCAGATGGCATGGCTTCGAGATCGACAGGGAAGGTATGATTGGTCTCAAGGAGGCTGCCCAAATCAAGGTAGACGCGAGTCCCATCAACACCAACAAGCCCGTCGCCGTCCGTGAGTACATGGAAGAGACGATGGACGAGATCGAGATACTCTCAATCGAGAAAACCACGGGGTGGTCGACGAAGAAAGCCAATCTGACTTCCATCCGTGAATGGCATATTGAAGAAGAAGAAGAGTGCAAGTGTGATGGTGCGGGTTGCCCCCGCTGCAATAACGAAGGCATGATGAATCCCAAATGGGAGCGGTGTGAAAAAGAGATGGGGAACCATCCGGCTGCCTACCGTGCCAAGCAAATCTTGGACATTAAGATCGCAGCCAAGGAAGTTGAACTCTACAACAAGCTTCTCCTCGCTGGCAGGTTCCATGCTGACTTTGTCGTAATCGGTACGAAGTCCTCCCGTATGGCGGGCACATCCGGACTGAATGCTCAAGGTATCAAAGCCACCAAGGCTGTTAGAAAGTGTTTCCCACTCAACTGGGAAGGGATGATTCTTTGTGGTGGTGACTTTGACGCATTCGAGGTAACCCTCGCCGACGCCGTCTACAATGACCCGGCGTTGCGGAGAGACCTGATCAAGAAGATCACATGTCCATTCTGTAACGGGACCAAAACCTGTCTGACCTGTAAAGGGAATGGGATAGCTGAAGGGGAGTATAAGGATTGCGATGGGTTTAATAAGGAGGCCCCCAAGGAGAAAGGCTCCGGTGTATGTAGTGAATGTGATGATGAAGGTCTGGTCCGACAGAAGATTCACGGCCTGTTCGGTATGGCGATTTTCCCTGGACACACATATGGAGAAATACTTGCCAGTGCTGGTACTGAGAACGACTTGTACCTGAAGGGCAAGTCTGGTGTATTTGCTATGTTGTATGGTGGTACTTGGGAAACTCTTGTCCAGAGGCAAGGCGTCAAGAAAGAGAATGCCAAGACGGCTTTTGAGAATTTCGAGAAGGCATATCCTGGAGTCGGGAAGGCTCGTGAGAAGACCTTTGATGACTTCTGTTCAATGAGACAGCCTGGAGGTGTCGGCTCACAAGTGGTTTGGAGAGACCCTAAGGATTATGTCGAATCGTTCCTTGGTTTTAAGAGGGACTTTACATTGGAGAATAAGATTTGCCATGAGATGTTCAAGATGGCAAATGCTCTACCCAAGGGTTGGAAGAATCATCCTGTGAAGGTCTGGCGGCGTGACAGGGTTCAGTCGGCTGGTGGCGCGGTCTCCAGTGCATTGTATGGAGCAGCCTTTGGGTTGCAGCAAGCGAACATGCGTGCTGCTGCCAACCATGAAATCCAATCTCCCGGCGGTCAGATAACTAAGCACGCTCAGCGAGCAGTCTGGGACCTACAACCGGTAGGTGTCCATGAACTGGTGGTGGCACCCCTTAACGTCCATGATGAGATCATGTGCGTGACCCACCCTGATTATGTGAAACGTGTAACGGAGCAAGTTCGTGGTGTGGTTGAACATTACCGTCCGCAGGTCCCATTGATCGGGATGACCTGGAATGAATCGCAGGCGAACTGGGCAGAGAAGAAGGGTGGTTCTGTAACTGTCAAGATGTGTGCCCCGGAGATGGAATGATGTATGTACATGGTGAAAAGAAGGTGGCCTTTATCGCCCACCCACGGACGGCGTCGGTGGCGGTCGGCTTCACCCTTGAAGGTATAGGGTTTGCCAAGATAGGTGGTCACCATGAGTACAAGATGCCATGGTGTCAGGAACATACCTTCTCGGTTGTTCGGAACCCATTTGATCTATTGGTGTCATGGTTTCTTTTCAAAACCAAACCTGATGACATGACCTTCGGATGGTGGCTGAACCACTTGATGACTGATCCTTGCCCGAACCAATACATCAGGGACTCGATGTTTTTCGGGTCACATCTCAGCACGGATATTCTTCACTTTGAGAATCTCCAATCTGAGTTCGACGTGTTCACGAAGAAGGTTGGTTTACCTCAGGCGGTTATCTACCCGAGGAACATCACTAACAGGAAGGCTGATGTTGACTTCAGAGACTTCTATACTCCAGAGCTAATCGACCTTGTGGTCAACCGGTTCGAGCGCGAAATCTTCAACCACGGATATAAGAGTCTGTAATGTACATTCACACGGAAAAGAAATTGGCCTTCATTGCCCATCCACGGACGGCGTCCAATGCAATCAGGGACGCTCTTGTGAATAGGTATGGCTTTGAGAGTGACATGAGTCACCATTCCCATTGGACGACTTTTCCAAAGGATTGGACCGTGTTCGCCACTGTTAGGGACCCTTTCGATTTGATGGTCTCATGGTATTTCCTTGAGATATCTAAGACTAAACAATGGAAGCCCTTCTCTGATTGGCTTCCCGAAAGGATGTTTCATCCAAATGAGTACATGAGGTCAGGGTTGTTCTTCGGGCTGGAGTACTGCACTGATATTCTTCACTATGAGAATCTTCAGGAAGAGTTCGACCAATTGATGCGAAAGGTTGGTCTATCACCGGTGCATCTCAGACCGGTGAATGTTTCGGAGAAGCGAGGAGATCGCGACTTTATTTCATTTTATTCCTCCAAGTTGATCGACCTTGTGGTTGATCGGTTTGAAGGTGCAATCTTTGATAACGGCTACGAGGTGCCTGCATGTCTACTAAAGTGATTCCAGTTGAACCCCAGTGTAAACTTGACCATTACCAAGTTGAGTGTCGGGATGACCTCACAGGTTATTGGAAACTCCATAGCAATATGTGTCCCCTCTTCAAGAAGGACCAGAGGCCCGTTAAACGTTACACCCTTTGCGGGGTTCGAGAAGTCATAGAAGAATTCATCACCAACCAGGAAGCGGCGGAGGATGCGGCTAGGGCGAGAGCGTTGAATGTCGCAAAGACTATTAAGTCGAAGGATGAGAGCAAGGATGTCCGTGTGAGAGCCTTCTACTTTGAACGGGATGCCGGTGAAACATACGAAATTGAGTGCCTTGTCTGGGAAAACAATAAATTCAAAGACTGCTAAGGAGTCACGAGATGGATATAGCCGAATGGGAACGAGCTTACGAAAAGCTGATCAAGCTGACCAAGTCGGGCGAACTTAAATGGATACAGAGCCCGAGCTATGTTGGTGATACTGACTGTTATCTTTGCCAATACCTGGACTTCCAAATCCGGTTACGGGTAGGCGAAGGTTACAACCCTTTGGACACGTTTATCGTTGAGTTCGTTGATGTCTATGGGAAAGCAGTATGGCTTTGGCCGGAGTCACACCTTGCTGAGCAGTTGTCCTCCTTGGTGTTGGAGAAGGTGGCGGCACAACCTGAATTTGCCGCACGATTTCTTGACACATTCCTTCCCTAAGGAGAATCGCTATGGAGGGGAAGGTGGTAGGTTATTTCTGGTAAAACATACGAAACCGAGCGTCTTGTCTGAGAAAACAACAAATTCAAAGACTGCCAGAGGAGTCTGAGATGCAGGATAATAAATGGGCTAAGGCGGTTTTGAAGCTGATTAAGATGACCGATGGGCGGGAACTTATCTGGGTGGACAGGCCGGGAAACTCTGAAGATGCACATCGTTTTACGACTTACTACCTAAGCACTAACATTCAGTTGAGGACAGTTAAATCCTCCAACAATGATCGCCAATGGGTAATCGAATTCACCGATGAATTAGAGAACGCACTATGGAGATGGCCTGGAGTATATCATCGTGTTGAGCAATTGGCGTATGCAGTGATGGCCGAGACGGTCGACCCACCGGATTTTGCCGGTCAGTTTCTCAGCGAAATCTTATTTCCCAAATAATCCTTCCCTAAGGAGAATCATCATGAATGGGGAAGTTTGCTATAGCGTCCAGTCTTTTGATGACAAAGAAGAGAAGTGGTGTCCTCGATATACTGCCACACCACACTATCACCTTAGTGAAAGGACAAAGGTGGTAGGTCACCTCTGGTGGAAGCGTCGTATCAAAGAGAGCTTCTTTGTATACGGGGAGGGAAGTCGACGTAGGGCTTTTGCAAGAGCCCTTCGGAGGGCGAAGGCCCTCCCTGATAAGTATGTTCGTATCATAATGGAGGTAACCTACTCAGACCGTAGGAAAGACTCCTACACCCAAGTTTGGACCAACTAACCGATTGGAGAAATCATGAGATTCGTCAACACTGCTTTTTTACTCCTCACACTTGTCGTGGGAGGTTGGATAGGAATCTTAACCCACTCCTATGTGGTAGACAATGAACTGGAAAGACTCAAGAACAACATCAAAACCCTTGAGGCTAGTTATCTCGAAGCTAATATGGGTTTGAGGCTTGAGTTGAAGGCCGCCCAAGGTGACCTGATTATCGAGAAGAAATACGGTGTGATTAACCGGGAAGACCTAGACAAGCTTCTGAAGGAGAGTTTCCATTTGAAGGGGTGCCTCGGAAAAGCTCAGATAGATGTGGTAACCTGCCACAAAAGAAATGCCAATCTTGGTATTCTGTATGACAAGGCCCTGGAAGAGATTGATGCGAGGAACGATTGGGCGCACGGCCTCGAAGAGATCATCTTCAAGACTGAAGAGGAACTGGGATGGGCCAGGGAACAGGTGCGTCAGGATGTGGAGGTTATTGAAGCATTTGTGGAGACGGTGCGAAAAGCTATTGTCGACCTCACGGCACATCTCAGAGACCAACCTTGTGTGAGAATCGAAGCTATCCTCAATGATCTTACCTATACCCTTTACACGGAGACACAATAATGAAATTCTGGGAAGTAGTCCTGTATGTCTGTCTGGTACTTAGTTTGATCCTTCAAAATGCACGTCTCATTATAACGAGGACCTATCAACAACAGACCATTGACCGGCAAGAGGAAATCATCGAGAGTCAGGGTCTGCGAATCCAGAAGTTGGATGAACTAAACCACTTCATTACCAAACCCCCGTGCTAAGATCATGGCCTTACGAAAGACAATCAAGAAAGCAGCGCATGGTCCCGAATGGTATATCCAGAGAGACTTGAAAGAGTTTCTGGAGACCCGTGGGTGGGTGGCTGAGGTGATGCACGGGAATGCCTTTCAGAGAGGTATTCCTGATCTGTACTTGTTCAAGAAGGGGATAGGTGAACGTTGGGTGGATGTGAAACATCCAAAGCGATATACCTTCACGAAGGCACAGAGACACAAGTGGCCCTTTTGGGATAGCCGAGGGATCGGTATCTGGATTCTGACGGCGGCTACCCAGAAGGAATATGACAAGCTCTTTGCACCACCCAACTGGAGAGACTACTGGAAAGATTCGTGGGCTGTACCTTCTCAAGAAGTAATTGACATGATGTTGGACGAGATCGAGGAGTAAGGATGATCTGGATATCTGATGACCCTAACAATCCATCCAGTTGGATTGAGTACAATGACGAAACGTGGTACATACAACCGCAATATGAGTATGACAGAAGACTCGATGAACCTGATAAAGGAGGATGGGATTGATGATACTTCGGAAACAACCTAATCGGTGGAGTTGTTCGTTAGCCGCATGGTGCATGGCCGCCGGTATCCCGCTGGACTTGGCGCGGCTTGACATAGGTCATGATGGGAGTGAGGTACTCAATCCCTACATGCCAGAGCCTCAAGGTAGAAGAGGGTTCCATACCCAAGAGTTGGTTGAACTCGTACTCAAGTATGGCGACTGCCCTGTTCTTTGGGAATTGTTCCCTTCGATCGAGTCCGGGAATCAAATCAAGGTTCTGTATGGCTCGTCAATAGAGATGGATGGGCGATGGAAGGCTTTCCAACATCTTATCAGTACAACGCATGGAGTGATCGAGGGTCATACGGGAGTATGTCAGCACGCTGTTGCGTACAACTTCGGGACTATCTATGACCCAAATGGGGTGGTATATGAGTACTCAAGAAAGATGTCCGAATCGCACACTTTTTATGGTAAACAACTTTGGATTTTCTAGGAGGGATTCCATGTCAATCGAGACATTTATAGAAAGTCTTGGTGCCTCCCCAATGTTATCACGCGAGGAGAATCGCGACTTATTTATAGGGGCGGTTCAAGATGTAGATGGGGCACTAGAACAATTCATTCTCGCCAATACTCGTCTAGTAACGACCGCACTCCATAGATTTTTCAAGGGCCAGAAATGTGCATATTATCTCATTGACGATTTGTTCTCAGTAGGTCTGACTACCTTGACCACTATGAGCCGGTCGTTGGTCAAGAAAATGAAAACTTTAAGCGATCAAGACCTCCAGGAAGTCAGAGATCATTGGGTGTCACAGGATAGTAAAATCTTGAAGATTCCCCCTTACCTATATACTGCGATATACATTAGTATCCGAGTGGAATATGAAAAAGATTCCGGTCAACCACTTTCTTGTCGAACACGTCAAAGGCGTACTACCTCTCAAGGTAAGGTAACTCGGAAAATTGATACCTCACCACACATATATGAGGAAAAGTCATTCAGTGGGGGAGGTGAGCAAGATATTCGCGACTTGTATCAAGACATTCTCGACACGGCACAAACAAAAGAGGAGAAGCGAATTTTAGTCTTACGCCGAAGTAATCATTCTGATTACGAAATATCTGCGATCATGGGCATATCACAACCCACTGTGTATCGCATCCGTCAACGTCTTTATAAACGATTCCAACGCAAAAACTCCTAAGGAGATATCAATGGATACTGAAATCACACGCATCATGCTTGATCTTGATGATGTTTGCAACCAATTTACTGCACACGCGATGCAGTATGTTGGATGTCCCGATTTGCCATTCCCGGTTGAATGCGGGTACGATATGGTAGCAGCCGTCAACAAACGACATCCTACCAAAAATGACTGGACGCCGGAAGAATTATGGTCAACGCTTGGTCGTGACCTCTGGGATGATATGCCGACATCGTGCATCTATCCGTGGATATTGTCCAGGTGTAGAGAACTCGTGGGGAGAGACCAGGTATTCATTTGCACGTCCCTCACCGACAATATCGAATGCACCGCTGGGAAACTCGGCTGGATGCAAAGGACCCTTCCCGCCTGGCTTCAGTATCAATTTGTACTTACCCCCGCGAAGGAGGTAACCGCTAACCCCTATACCCTTCTGATTGATGACAGCCATGCAAATATCTCCAGGTTCCGGTCGGCGGGTGGTCAAACCATGATGATCCCAGCCCCGTGGAATCCCTACAAACGTTACGTCTCCACCCTTTTGCTGGATAATCTCCAGACTCCCCTAAATCTTCAGGGGGCAAGTTGACCAATGGTGGGTTTATCGTGTATACTACTATAGAGGACAATTACCCACACTTCAAAGGACCTGAGATGGCCAAAATCATTCGCCGCGAATTCGCCCAGCTTGCCAAGACATTTGATCTCGTTAAGCATCTGATTGCTGGATTGTATCTCAGTGAGAAGCTTGATGGCACCCGTTGCATCTGGGACGGCGGCGTTACCCGTGGTATGGAGACTAAGAGTATCCCGTGGGCCAACATTAACCACCCAAAGACTGGTAAGCCAAAGAAAAAGGTCAAGCCATACTCATCCGGTCTCTGGTCCAGGTATGGCAATCCAATCATGGCCCCCGACTGGTATCTTGACCAGTTGCCCAATTGTATTCTCGATGGAGAACTCTGGGCCGGCCGTGGGAACTTCCAGTTGTGCCGTTCAATCTGTGCCGGGGATTCCCCCGACCCACGCTTTGATCAGATCAAGTACGCGATCTATTCGGCACCTACGGCAGCCAGGTTATTCCAGCCCGGTCTGATCAAGAACTCCAACTTCGTCTGTGATGTCACACCGGATTTTCTGGATTGGTACTATAAGCAGAATGGTACTGAGACACCATGGAACATCCGTGAAACGGCGACCTTCCAGGGTGAGTTGGATTACTTGGACCGGCTCAAGGACTGTAATCCCGATGTAGTCTACCGCCTTGGCCAGGTCCGCCTACCATTCAACGAGGAGGCCGCCAAGCGTGCTATGATTGATTTCTACAATGGGGTACTGGCAAAAGGCGGTGAAGGTATCGTCGTTCGGAATGCGAATGCTATCTGGACACCTCGACGTGTAAACGACCTCTTGAAGTGGAAGCCAAAATTTGATGATGAGGTTATTATCACAGGCTTCACCAGTGGGCGTCTGACAGACAAGGGCTCGAAGCACTTGGGCCGGATTGGCGCACTTATCACTGATTTTCAGGGTAAGCGACTGGAACTCTCCGGCCTCACTGATGCTGAGCGTGAGTTCGCTACAGAGGGTGATCGGTACTATGCCAATGAACATCCAGGTAAGGATATGCCTAGTGACACTCAAGGGAAACACTTTGAGGTGGGTCAACTGGTGACCTTCGAGTTCCGCGAACTGTCCGACGCTGGCATCCCCAAGGACGCCCACTATATGCGAAAGAGAGATGTCGAGTGAGAAGTACCCTTGGCTCGTTGAGCGTGTTATCGCCAGGGTTGAATCTTTCGTGGTCCATGAAAGTGGGATGTCGTTTTATGAGTTCCAAGAGTATTTGATTGACAAGAACTTTGGCCTCTTTATATGTGATAGGTGAAACATAATTCTTGCGAAAGAAAAACGGGTATGGATGTGGTCTTTCATCACCAGGTTCATCATACTCCGCCTGGTGTTGACACCCCTTGGAACGATCAACACGACATACAAGGTTGGCTTCAGTGAATACCGTTACCTGGACATCTATGTCCTTGGCCTCAGAATAGCGAGGATACAACGTGGATAGACCAACAGAAACTCTTGAGGGCGCCGTCCACTTGATTACTTCCACTCTGGCGAAGCTCAAGTGCGAGTATAACCGCCAGCGTGAAAGCTTCCAGTATCAGTTGCGGCGGTACGTAACTGACACACAGTATTCCTTAGCCCGCCGGTTCATGGTCTGGGCGACATACTGTGACAAAGATACTCACGATTCGTGTCTCCATACTGGGGACTTCGGGTTGATTGGCGACTGGATGCACTACCAGGCACTTGAGGATGATCTCCGTCGGGGAGTCGTCTACACCTGGAGAGATTTGCTTGAAGAGATTGTTGACCGTAACGAGAACGAGTACGAAAAGTATGGCAACCCCATTGAGAACCTCACCGTCGAGGAATTCAAAGAGATACTGATTAAACAGAACTTTGGACACTTCACCCACGATTGGTAAAACCATGTCAGAATCTTTGAACATTCGTGTATACGTTGAGGCTGTCAAAGAATCCCAGCAGTATGCTGACAGGATTCGGGAATCCAAACAGGTGTATTTTCGATGTTTCGTGGCCGACCGGGATTACCCTTGGAGAGACGCTTCGAGGTTTGGTCGGAAGTCTGCGACAAAAAGGATTGGTCAGTTACCCCGAGGATGGATGATATCCCACTGGTTGGGGAAGCGATTGCGAGGGGCCTGTTTTGGGGTGCTTTCAAGTCGATGGCCGTCTACACCTGGAAGGACATGCTCGAATTCATCGAGATACAGATCGAGGAGGTTGCTGACGAGGGGGATGACGAGGGGGATGAGTATGGTGCAGCATTTTATCGTATCCTGAAAATCGACGATGTGAAGGAAGCGATGATTGCGGCTAACTTTGGCTCTTTCAAGGTGGACAACTGATGAATCAGCAAGAGATGTTAAAAGAGATGTTAAAAGTGTTGGACGAGGTCGAGCACATCGAACTGAGGGTCAATTGGATTGAATCTGAGCTACGGGAGTACCGAGAGAATTCTCAATGGTTCCTCCGTGAGTTTGTGCTCAACAAGTGCTTCCCCTTGGAGCGACGGTTCAAGGTTTGGGAAGAGCACTGTGAGAAAATCACAACTTCTGAGATAGGTGACTTTGGGTTGATTGGGAAACTGATTGAGGCGGAGGGTCACCTGGCCGGGGTTGTCGTCAATTGGTCCCATGTTCTCTGGTTTATTAAGACTGTCCAGGAAGAACGTGAGGACTGGTTTGGCTTTATCCTCGACCTGACAACCGACGACGTGCAAGAAGCGTTGATCGAAGAAAACTTTGGCTCTTGCCAGATGGGGTACTGATGACTAACAAGCAATACGCTACCTTTGGCTGGGGTGTGTAGCTGTTCACCCAGTCATTGGGATCGCGATATTCGGTGCGGCTCTCACTGCCAATGCGGTAGCTACCTGCGTTGCCATGTACAATTATACCCACAAGGAGAAGAAAGATGATGGAGACCCCGATCGATGCTGAGGCTTGCCTAGATACAATCACCGCTGCTGAAGCGGCAAAAATCCTGGCCACACTCGAACCGGAGAAGTCGAAGAGTCAGGTGACGGATGAGTTGAAGAAGGTGGCGAAGAATGCCAAGGCTCGGATACACGCCAGGACCAAGTTGAAGAAGATGCCGCCCATCAGGCGGAACACCCTTTGCCCTTGTGGGAGCGGGAGGAAGCTGAAGCGCTGTTGCATCCAGATGGCAAGAGATTTTCGGAATGCACTTGAGGCGGGAGTTTCCCCTGATACGATCCGAACCCGTCATTCCTTCAAGCAACCTCTGATCCAGGGGGAAGACAAATGACCGAGAATACCGTGATTGACGCCTTTTCCTCAATACCCTCTGAGAGTCCCCAGGACACCCCAGAGAGCCCTGGAGCCCCAGAGGTGCCTAAGGACGCCCCTGAGGCGTTAGCAGAGCCCTGCATCGGTGTGGTGGGTGTACCCGCCACTCTACGGCTTTGGGCACCAAATGGGGATTCCATGGGTAAATGTCAGATTGAGACGTTTGCCAACGGCCGGGGAGGGCATTACTTTATATGTCCCACTCGGATGCTGTTGGCCCACGGAGTCATGGTTGACATCACAGTGAATTGAATACCAAAGGAAACAAGCATGAGTGACATCGCGATCACGATCCAGAAAATCACCAGCGTCGAAGAACACCCCAACGCTGATCGGTTGGAAGTCATCAAAGTCCTTGGGGCCACCTGTTGTGTCCCAAAAGGTGAATACAAGAAAGGGGACCAAGTTGTCTACTTTCCGCCGGACATGATGCTTCCGCCACTTATATCCGAGGAGCTTGGGGTAGCAAACTACCTGAAGCACGCCATGTTCAAGGATAAGCGGATCGCCTGCCGTATAGCGGCTTGTCGACTTCGTGGGGTCCCTAGCTTTGGGTTTGTGACTAAAGTACCTGAGTGTGGGTATATCACGATAGCTCCCGATGACATGAAACCTGGGTGCGAACTCACTGAGCAGTATGGCGCGATTCAGTATGTGGCTCCAGCCATCAATCTGGGTGACTCCGGAGACGCTGGTGGACCTCGGTGCAATCCCTGGGCCCTCCAAGAGGACCCATACTTCCATCGGTACACTTCCATCCAACAATACTGGCGATATCCCGATGTGTTTGAACCCGATGAACATGTCTCGATCACCGAAAAAATTCATGGAACGAACTCCAGGGTCGGAGTCATCATGGAAGACGGAGAGTGGGTCTTTGCGGTGGGTAGCCATAAGGTCCGCTGGAGCAAGTGCCACCAGGCGTCCCGCTACTGGCAGCCTCTGGAACGTGCTGGAGTTCTTAGTCTCTTGTCAGACTTGTGTAAGGAGAAGCACAACGTCATCATCTTCGGTGAAATCTATGGCAACAGTGTCCAAGATATGGACTATGGAGTCAATGGAGCCGAAGGCTTTGCTGTGTTCGATATTTCTATCGACAGTGTTTACCTGGATTGGATGGATGTTCGGGTAGCTTGCCTCGGCCATGATGTCCCCCTGGTCCCCACGATATTCGAGGGACCCTATCATCTGGTTGCTGATAAACTGGATGAGTACGCCAGCGGACTGACAACGATCGGCACCCCAAAGAAGGGGTTCAAAGGTCGGGAAGGTATCGTCATCAAACCTTGCCGGGAGAGGTATACCGAGCGTATTGGTGGTAGCCGAGACCCACGACGTGCGATAATTAAATACATTTCAGCCGATTATCTCGATAGAAAAGGTGCCCAAGACAATGGTTGATTATCCGCTGTACAAGATCAACGTCACCCTCGCCAGTGGTGATCGTCAATGTATAAGTCACTGGTCAGGGTACTTCATCGGTTGGCCTTCTTCCAAGGAGGGGGTACTAAATGCCATCAGATCGGACATGGCTGTGGACCTTCTTAAAGTCGACTTGGTACGTCAGAAGGAGCGGGACTCAATAGCAACTGTTTTCGGACACTTCATGCAGTTGGTCGAAGAGTATGACCTACCTGAGCGCCCAACCCAGAATGAAGAGTTCAACGGCTTCACCCAGGTCACCTGTAGGCAGGTGGGGGGTGACCTTGGGATACATCCGAGCCGACTGTTTCGGGGACGCAGTACTTACTTACCGAGGAATTTATGGACGCCATGGAGCTTGAACTATGAGTATTGAAAGAGGGTTCATCACTAGAGTTGAGGTGTGGATGGTAACTTCAGCGTGTTGGAGTGGTTTCTTCATTGGCACCCCGGTGCGAAGCGATGTCATCACTGCTATTGAGATGGAGATCAATACCTTGAGGTATGATGATGAGCATGGCGCTGAACATGATCTTGATCAGGCACGCTGGCTTGAAGATACCATCATCGAAATGATCAAATACGGGGAGTTTATCCCTTATACCGATGAGGATATCAGAGTTGCAACAATCCTTATTGGGAGAATTAAGTGGACTCAGTCAACATATTTCAATGTCACCGAAGGAAACAAACCATGATCGTCAAAACGAAAATCATCAAAGCAACCTTGGATGGAGTATCAGTCGCCGTCCGCTGGGGTGGGTTGTTTACAGGCGGCCCGATAACTAGTGCTCAACTGTCCGAAGCGATTCATCTCGATATCGTGGACCTACGTGAGATAATCTATTCAGACCCATGTGGGGAACATACCGTGACCCGAGAGGTTATCTCGGATTTGTTCGGTTTGGTTTCCATCATCAAACATGCCGATACTCTGAGTGGTGGGGGCTATCATGGTGGGCAAGTGCCAGGTCGGATTGCTTACTTACACCCAAGTCGACATCTTTGATGATGTCTTTGATGAAGGAGAAGAAGAATGAGTATGAAGAAGCCAAGATTTTTCCGATGTTTCCTGGTTGCCTTTTTGGTATTTAGCATCCTACCTCCGTTCGTAGCCTGTTTCTTGCCTGGGGGTGGCGTATATGAGCAGGTTTGGCTCGACGAGGTGGTTGCTCACTTGAAGTTGAAGCGGATAGACTGCCAGGATGAGTACATCCTGAAGGCTATCGACTTGACGCTTGAGAAGTACACCGTCATCAAACCCTTTGGCGTCAAAGTTTTACAACTGCCGGAAGGTATTGATGGGGTCAATAACGTGCTCTGCCCCGGCGTCACCATCGATAGTTCGATTCTTATGGAAGGTGTTGCAGTAGGGGCACTGGTCCTGGTACATGAAACGATGCACGATATGCCGCCCTACATTGGACATACCCACATTGACAACGACCGCATCCTGAAGGTTATTCTTTAACCCTGGAGATTAGAAATGAAAACTTTTGTCTGTTCATGTGTTCTTATCGTCATTCTGTGTATTAGTAACTATGTGACCGTCAGACAGTTGGAACGTTCCAATATCAAGGTCCAAGTTGCGAGCGGATTGGCAAAGGACCTTCTTAGGGATGGGGAAAATCAGAAGACCCAATTCAATGAACTCGATACAAAGTATCAGGTTGTACTAATGGAATTGGGTGGACTCAAATCGAGTCTTGGCAATAGAGCCTCAGCTAGGGAATTGGAGCTTCTCGCTGAGATTGATACTTTGAAGGAGATAATCGTTGCCAGAGATATCAATACCTGTGAACAGGCGGCTAAATTCCATAACCGTGAGATGGAGCTTCTTGATGTGATTGATGAAGAGAAAGGGATGTGGTGATGATCGAGTACGTCCTATGCTACGCTGTGTCTATGGACAACCCTGACGCCGATTGGATAGTCCTCATTGACAAAGTCCCACCGGAACCTCGGGAACGTGGCGAATCATTCGTTGAAGACTCGATTCGCTACCCCTTGGAGGCGATAGATGGGCACACATGGATGTATAACAGGATCAACCTACCGGGTGGGAAGATTGAAGCAGGCGAATCAACAATTCAAGCCGCTGTTCGTGAGTTGAAGGAAGAGGTTAATCTGGAAGCCGACCCTGAAATGTGTGAACTCATCGGAACGATACACGGTGTCGGATGGGCTATCTATACGGTTCTCTGCCCTTTCAGTGGACCATTCCAGACGGATTCATCTTGCTGCGATGAGAGACCAGTAATACGTGGATTGAGGCAGGCTCTTTCGATCGGGAGCAACATACTCCCCGAACTCCGGACAATCATACCCCTTTGTATCGCAAAACAACGCTGGCAGATGATTGTCAGTACGGATCGAAACGATTTCCATTACACCCTACAGGTACATGAACAATGAAACCGAGAATCAACATCTATGGTGGTCCCGGCGTTGGCAAGAGTACTCTTGCCGCGAGAATCTATGCTGACCTTCGACGAGTTCAGCGGAACGCAGAACTAATCAGGGAGGTGGTGAAGGACTATGTGTATGCCCAGCGTCCCATTCTCCCTTGGGAACATGTCCACATCTTTGGACAGCAATTCAACGCAGAGTTCCTCCCTCTTAATTCGGGTGTCGAAACTATCGTCACGGACTCACCGCTGTTTCTCCAGTGCATCTATGCTGAACTGAAGAAATGCTTGGTTGTCGATGAATTGACCAATATGTGCCGCGCCTGGGAGGTGGAGTTTCCATCATTCAACATTTTCCTTGCACGAAGTGGTGGACTACCCTTCGAGAAGCAAGGAAGATATCAAAAGAGTGCAACGGAAGCGGAAGAGATCGACGAGGTTATCAAGGGTCAACTCGATGATGAAGGGATTGAGTACTTCACAATGGACCCCTTGAGTGACTTCGAGTATCATCATCCTATGAAGGATGCCTTAGACTGGCCCGGTTTTTAGAGAAAGGAACCTGACATGGCTTTAGAGAAACCTCCCGGAGTTGAAGAGATGTTCTTTGAGATTCGTGATACACTGGGCGAACTTGAAATGTCCCTTGAAGAAGGTTACTTCCCAGTATTATCTATTGGTGTGGCCTCCTTACCGCTAATGTAGGGACCCTTACCTATCGAGTCCTACGCCCAGTCGCTGAAAAGTTAGATGAAGAAGAGGAAGAAGGAGACGAAGATGAGTGATCGACCCACCCCTGTTGCAAGTAACATCAAGAGATGCACTGCCCCAGCTATCGCCGTGGAAGTGACTTTGATAAATGACATCAAGGCAGGGTTGGATGCCTTCTTGCTTCACCGACATGATTTTGAGCGAGCCCAGATGGTCTATCTGGCAGGTATCCTCATGAACAAGTTCACACAATTGCTTTCCCCGCATCTGTGTGACATTGGCATTTTACTACACCATGAGTCCCTCTCTGATGAAGAGTATGCGAAGCTGATGGATGACATTAAGCAAGCGCAAGAGGGTCTCACTAACCTTGAAGGAGAAGAAACAGATGGATGAGCGGAAAATGACCCACAGTGAGTTCCTTGCGGAACTCGAAGAGAAGGCCAAGAATCTCAAAGGTGGTATCGATACCCTCGTTGAGGCAAAGAAGGCCGGGAATGGCAAACAGGTTTCCTACTGGGTCGGGAAGAACGCCAGAGACCTCGTAGAGCTTGGCAAGCTTTGTATGGGTGAAATCGTCGCCAAACGTCTCGCCGAGAAAGCCAAAGGTATCATCACCCCATGAGAGTGCCTACATACCTATCCTACTCATCCGTGACCCTGTTCGAGAATGACACCCCTGAGTTCGTGTTGAAGTACCTAACCGAGGTACGTCCGGCCAGGCTGGCTCAGACGGGTCCGATGTGCGTAGGTTCCGCTTTCGACGCCTATGTGAAGTCAGCCCTCCATGCAGCCTTGTATGGGAAAGGGGTTGACCCGATCTATGAGTTGACCGCCCTCTTTGAGGATCAAGTTGAATCTCAGAATCGAGACTTTGCGTTCCCCGCTGGACTCTTTTGCTTTGAGGAGTACAAGAAAACCGGTAGCTATGATGAACTACTTGCCTTGTTGCAGCAGTCGACCGTAGACCCGAGGTTCGAGTGTAAGCTGGAAGGTTTCGTTGGGGGAGCACCCTTCCTTGGCAAACCTGATTGTCAATTTGTTCTCGACTTTGGTGAAGGTCTCATCAGTGTGATCCTTGACTGGAAGGTGAAGTCCTTCTGCTCAAAGTACGCTGCAAGCCCAACTAAGGGCTACATGATTTGCCGTGATGCCTACCCTCCGATCCCTAATAAGAAAGGAGTGTTAAAGACGAGTCAGTCTCACATGAAGGCTCACAAAATGTACATGGAGATTTCTCATCGTGGCTTCCCAATCAACCGTGACTGGATGGAGAATTGCTCTGAGAGCTACGCCTCGCAGTGTATTCTCTACTCGTGGTTACTGGGGGATGAGGTTGGTTCCGACGCTACAGTCGTGTGTATTGACGAATTGGTAGCAAAGCCCCAAGGGGATGTTACCAAAGGTGAGTACCCTCTAATCCGGGTAGCGAACCATCGCTCTCGCGTAAAGCCGTCTTACCAGGCAGACCTTGTAGCACGAGTGGAAAATTGCTGGAAAGCCGTTACGTCGGGGCACATCTTCCAGGACCTCCCTCGGGATGAGTCCGATGAATTGGTTGGAATTCTGGATGCGGTAGGGATGGCGCTCGCCTCCGATGGGTCAAGCGAAGAAGACTGGTACAGTGAAGTGTCTCGGACACCTTTCTTCAAGGGGTAATGATGTGTAATTTTGTGATAGGGGTAGCGACATGGAGCGACAAGGGACTTCTGTACGATATCGATGTAAAGTGCTTCGACAACGTGTGGTCTCTTGAATACTGGCTTCTTTGGTTTGGGGAGAGCAATGTGGTTTTCCTGGTCAAAGAGGGGGTCAATGGTCCGACCGTTGGAATGGCTGTGTGCGTCTGTAACAAAGATGGCATCATCATCGAGAAACTCTGCGTGAAGAAGCAGTATCGACGACAAGGAGTCTCAAAGCTGTTGCTACAAGCGGTCCATGATATGACTGCTCAGTACAAAACAGTGACCCCCATCTACCTGGTAATACCTGAGCAATGGATGTATGGTGGGTATGATGATCATAGGTACGGCTTAGGCGATTGGGTTAGGTCGCTTAACATGGTGGCCACACAAGGGATTCTACCCACGTATTTTGATATCAATGGGGAACTCATGGATGGCATTCGTTTCCTGTCCGAAGTCAAGAAGCCAAAAGTTCCCCTCTGTTGGAGTTGCAACACTCGGGTGAGATACTTGGATGACGGGTGGGTCTGTAGCGAGTGTGGCCAACACGGTCCTCCAGATCGGATCGTATCCGACTGGGAAGAAGGTCGAAGACTCAATTGTCCTTATATGGGAGATCGATAGTGATTAACAAGCAAGCGGCTGATAGGTTTCTGGGTGGGAAGTTTGACCCGAAGAACCTCATTGAGATTCTCGAACAAATTCATGCGGCACACCCGAATGTTGGCGAAGCCCACATGACCTTCGATTATCAAGAGTTGGGTGATGAACAAGTCGAGGGTGAAGTGATACCCTACATCACCTTTGGCCTCCGAAGCGCAGTTGTCAATATCAAACCGGCAGTTGATGTAGGTGGAGTCGAGGAAGGTAAGTAATGTTCGATCAATCAAATTCACTAAAGGAGTACCGAGATGTCTAAATCATCCTGCCTGCCAATAGTTCACAAATGGGTCGCCTACCAAAACCTTGAAAATGAGGTACAAACAAAATTGGTAGCTTTCGAGGAATACAATGGGTTTTTCTATATATCCGGTAATAGTACCACCGCGAAAAAATTAGGCATTTCGGCGTTCCCATTAAATGACCCAAGGTTATGCAACTCGGAGTCAGAAGCCATTGAAGCCTTAGCTAAAGATTAGGAAATGACTAATGTTCAACATTCATGTACTGGATCACTTCTCCAAACCCCGGAATTTTTCCATTCCACCTACCTTTGAGGGGTTGTTGGTAGGTGAATACACGAGTGACAACTGTGGTGACTTCGTGGAGATTTGGATCGAACTAGATGGCCCCACCATATCCAATGTCTGGTGGTATGGCCGGGGATGTTGTCTCTCACAAGCTGCGGCTTCGATGTTGGCAGAATTTCTTGTGGGGAAACCTCTGGAGAAACTGGAATGGGAATTCGGGTACTCAGACATGCTCGCACTGTTTCAAGCTGATGTTGAACCCGGACGTATCGAATGTGTCATGACCTCTTATCACGCCGCTCACAATGCACTGGAGAATCGATGAGTATCTTCTACACCTATTTGTTTGCCACCTCTTGCATGGTCTCCGGACTTAGTCTTGGCATTTTCCTACAAAAATATCATCAAAATAAAGCCCTTATAAGGCGGCTCAAACAACTCAAAAACGAAGCCGCCAAAACCGGGCGAGTGGATTGGGCTTTTCAAAAGGGTGCTGAAAATGCTGCCAGAGTTTGGTGCCATGCTGATTCTGCAAAAATCGACATGGACGTGAGACTCGCGATTCTCTTCGCTGAGTCTTATGGTAAGTACCTTCATGCCCTTCAGTGGTGTAGCGGCTCAGACGACTTCAGTTATGAAGGCCGGACTCGCGAAGGTTGGGAGAGGATCGTGCAACCCTTATTGAGGATCTCAGAATGAACAAACACAAGAAACTCCGTAAGAAACTCGATACCGCTATCGACATATTTCTCCGTGATTACCGTGAGGCAGAGACTGGAGGTGGTTACGCCAAGGTGACTTGGGAGGACTTCCACCAGCTTCATGAGATCATCAACAGGCTGGTTGAACTCAAGTGTCAAACTGATGCCGATGGCGACCGGCCGATGTGGGTCCACTTGACCAATCGAAGGGTCCATGTGCCAAACTTCTACACGGACGTTCCCTATGATCACAAGTCGCCCTCAAAAGAAGTGCTGCAAGCATTGTTGTCCAACCTGGAGACGGCCAGTGGGCAAATGGATACCTTCCTCAGGTGTTATGACATTGACAAACTACCCTCGGAAACTGAATGAAATACTCGACCGGACTACCAACTGAATTCCTTCGACAATACGACGATATGTCTCCACCGTGGGGTCCTGTAGGTTATGTGACATACAAGCGAACCTACGCCAGGATGATTGCCGAACTCGGACGTACCGAGGAATGGCACGAGACCTGCACCAGGGTTTGCAACGGGATTGTAGAGATCGGTGGTCTTTTCAAAGAACACGAACTGACCAGCCTCTATGACAACATGTTCCACCTGAAAGGTCTCCCCAGCGGCCGTGCGATCTGGCAACTTGGAACTGACACAGTCGAGAGGCTTGGTGCTGACAGCCTATGTAACTGCTGGCTTGTTGTATGCAATGACCTGGAAGCCTTCTGCTTTGCCTTTGATGAACTGATGCTGGGAGGTGGTGTAGGGTTCAATATCCTCCCTGAGTATGTCTATGAGATGCCTCGGGTGAAGTATGACCCACCCGTCATACGATCAGAGACACCCGACTGTGACTTTATCGTCCCTGACAATCGAGAGGGGTGGGTGGAGTTGCTTCGACGTGTGTTGCAGGCATTCCTTGTGAATGGGAAACCGCTGACTTACTCGACACAATGTGTTCGGGCAGCAGGGAAAACTATCCACACCTTCGGCGGCGTGGCAAGTGGCTCTGAGCCTCTCGTAAAGGGGATCACGCAGATCGTCAAGATACTCCGCAAACGAGTTGATGAGAAGCTCCGTCCCATAGATTGTATGGATGTGATGAACATCATCGGAACGATTGTTGTATCGGGTAACGTGCGAAGGTCCAGTCAGATAGCCATTGGACATCACCAAGACTTGGAATTTCTCCAAGCAAAAGACTGGAACATTCAAATGGTCCCCACTTGGAGGCGGATGTCCAATAACACCATAGCCTGCAATCTGATTCAAGACCTACCCGACGCCTATTGGAAACCTTACAGCACGGATGGTGAATGTTATGGGTTATTCAACCTCCACAATTGCCGTCGTTATGGACGTATTATTGATGGACTGGATTACCGACCTGACTTCGGAGTCTTGGGATGCAACCCCTGCGGTGAGAGTGGATTATCTAATATGGAGCCCTGCAACCTTGCAGAAACTTTACTACCCAATATCCGAGGGTTGGATGAATGGTTGAAGATTCTCGTCCCTCTGTACAAAGTGACCAAGACAATCGCCAACCACCACTATCTTTACCCTGAGACAGAGGAAGTCGTCCATCGCAACTATCGGGTGGGTGTCAGCCTGAGTGGTTGGATGGCGGCTCCATGGGCTCACGACAAAGATAAACTCGATCGGGCCTATCGAACGTTAGAGGATGCTGATAAGGAATACAGCCGGGAGTTGAAAGTTCCAACCAGCGTGAAGCTCACGACGGTTAAACCAAGTGGCTGTCGACCAGGTTCTGAGATTACAACTACTAACAAAGGGTTGCTCAGACTAGATGAGCTTATGGAAGGGCACTCTGAAGGTGAGACCTGGAGTGATTTTCAAGGTGCCAACAATGTATTGCAAGGCTCCAGAGCCAACAAAATCCTGAAAACCTTTGACAATGGCTCTCAACAAGTCTACGCAGTCAATTTGTCATACAATACACGACTCCTTGCAACCGCAGATCACCCCTGGTTTGTACAATATCATCGAAAGTATACTGGGGCATCTGGGATGAAATCTATCGGGAAATGGGTCAAAACCTGTGACCTACAGCCTGATGATATTTTGGGTTTTAATCAGAAGGCTTACACTTCGACAGAGGCATCAACCTTCATACATATTGACCAAGAAAAACTCATCATAAAAAGTGACACCAAACGTATCAGACAACCCAAAAAGATGACCAGCGATATTGCGTGGTTGCTAGGATTCTTTCAAGGTGCTGGCTGCCTTTCAGAAAGTAAATATCGAGTAAGATTTGTCAAAGACCGTTTTGATACTTTGGAACGGGTCGCCCGCATTGTTATGGAAGTATTCGGTTTGCAGGCAAATATACTCCCAGCCTCTAATCGGGAGGCTTTTGAAATATCATTCTCTTCCAAGACCTTCTATCATTGGTTTCTTGAAAACAACTTGGAAAAGAATGGAGGTGTTTTTCGAGTGATAAGGGAGTCATCAGTTGAACATCTTTTAGCTTATTTTGCAGGGCTCACCGATTCAGATGGCTGTGTGTACGAGACATCTACTAACTATTGGGGGTTTTGTATTACACAGTCAAGTGAGGAGTTCCTCCGGGAAGTTCAACAGGTGGGTTGGGCAATAGGGCTGGTGATGGGTTTATCTCACAATACCAAGGGAAAGAATTTCCAAGCCAAAAAGGATATGTGGTCTTTGACAGCGTGTGCTCACAGTATCCCTGAGAATTTTGAAAGGGTGCTAAGACATTCAATCAAAGCCACCGGAGTGACAGGTCCTTACACCACTGACCGTCCGGGTCAGAACAGTCCACATATAGGTCTTGTCAAAAGTGTTACCCCTCATGATGTAGTACCTACGTATGACATTGAAGTGGAAAATGATCACTGGTATTACAATGGAGCTTTCAAAAGTCACAATACCGTCAGTTTACTACCATATGGGTGTACTCCCGGGATGCACGCCGCATACAGCCGCTACCTGATACGAAGGATTCGTTTTGCTGCAAACGACCCTCTGGTAGAGGTCTGCCGTCAACATCGCTACAACGTCCAACCTGAGGTGAATCAAGATGGTTCATACAATCTCGACACAATGGTGGTTGAGTTCCCAATGGATTATGGTCCAAAAGCGATAACCGAAGACAGCGTGAATGTGCTTCAGGAACTAGAGACTCAAAGGTTTCTTCAAACATACTGGGCTGATCAGTCAGTCAGTTGTAGCCATTATTTTCGGAGGGATGAAGTTGACCAGATCAAAGAATGGTTAGCTCTCAACTACAGCCAGAGTGTGAAGACTTGTAGTTTCATGCACGCCATAGACCATGGGTTCCGGCAAGCCCCGCTGGAGAAAATCACTGCTGAGGAGTATGCTAAGCTAGTAGACAAAGTTGTTCCAATTACCGAGATTACTGATGACCAAGAAATTGACCTTATGGATTCACTAGAATGTGCTGGTGGCTCTTGCCCGGTCAAGTAACCCTGAAGGAGATTTGAGATGGCGGAAACGACACAGTTTGTAATTGAAGGCGATTTCTTGTTGGCGTATTTTGCTGATGATCAAAGTTCTCGGCATGTCCTTATTGGACTACCCAATGAAGTGAACATGGGTAATAGTACTCCTCGACTGGAGACCAAAATTGCCGAAGAATTGGACTTCCCGACCGATGAAGAGTACGATGCGGTATATGCCAAAATCAACAAGATGAACAATGAAGGCATGAGACCCGACATTGACGTCCCGGTCTTTACCCGTGGCACAAAACTGAAGATCACAGTGGAGGTGATCGATGATGAGTAGGCACTATCGAGACTACGATGCGATCGACTGGCTGCGTATTGCATACCGTAACGCCCGCGATTTCAGTGATGACAAGAGCACTCAGTGTGGTTCTGTCTTGGTCTCCGCCGATCGCAATCATGTGACCTTTGGAGCCAATCATCTCCCCAAGGGAGTGGAGAAGACTCATGACAGGATTACCACCCGCCCCGACAAGTACCTCTACATGGAACACGCTGAGCGGGACAGCATCTACACTGCTGCTCTCCGAGGTATGGCCACCGTTGGAGCAACATTGTACGCTCCATGGTTTGCGTGTCCCGACTGTGCCCGCGCCATCATTGGTTGTGGTATCGCCAGGGTTGTTGGCCACATTTCAACGTTTGATAGGACTCCCGAGCGATGGCGTGAGCCAATCGATGTCGGGGACACGATGCTTGAAGAAGCCGGAGTGGAGTTGACGTACATCGACGAGAAACTCTTCGTAGATGGAGAGCCCTTCGGTGAAGGCCATCCTGAGCCCTTCCAGGTACTCTTTAATGGGAAATGGTGGGTGCCTTAGGATGGGTGTCGAGATCAAAATGAGTTTGTTCTGTACCATTGACGAGAGTCAAAAAGAGAGGGTCCTAGAAGTAGCCAAAGCAGGTGTTCTGAGAAGGGATGGGTTACTTTTCGCATGGGTTGAGGGGGAGGGGTCAAGGATGGTTCTGGAACTCACTAACAACCCTCTCACCCCTTATGATAACGACCTACTCATATTGAGAAGTTCTCAAATCAGCATGGTTTTAAGAGAATTTTTCGTCATACAGGTAATAGAAGCCATGCAAGACCGCACCTAAAAGGTACTATCATGAAAAACCTTCTCTACCATTATGATGTGCCCCCTTGGGGAGGCCCTGAAATTTGCCAGGCGACTATAGGTACACCCCTTACCGAGGTTACTATGCAATCAATTGAGCCACCTCCACCACCAAAGACGCTTACCTTTACTGATGGGACTCGGGAAGCGGTTCTCGACCTCACCGGTAACGAGGTAACATACTCGGGTGACTTACCTATGGGAGAGTCTGCTAAACTGTTTTGGAACGCAGTCCTGGAGGACCTCCGAGCAAGGGATATTCAGAATGACCAATCAAGGGATGTTCAGACTGACCGACCAAGTCAGAGCCCAAACAACGCCGAAGAAGGTTCCTTTGTGCGAAACGCTGAATTGTGGTTGGAGTCAATGGGAATGACTCCTCCTACTGAATCTTTCCCCTGTATGTTCCAGGGGATGATGGACGATTACTCTGACTCTTTTGGAGGATATCAATGAATTTTACTGAGTACCAAAGAAGGGCTGTGAAGACAGCCATTTACCCACCTGACGCCAAAATCACCTATACCGCCTTAGGGCTAGTTGGTGAGATCGGGGAGTTAGCCGAGAAGGTCCTTGACGAAAATGATGAGTTTGCAGAGCGGAAGGTTCTTCGGATGGCCATACATGGAGGGAAATTGGCCAACCAAGTGAAGAAGATTATCCGGGACGATGGCGGGGTGCCTACCTCTGCGAGAAAGGCAGCCATCCGCAAAGAGATAGGGGGAGTTCTCTGGTATATGGCCGCCCTATGTCAGGACCTTTATACTACGCTGGAGGAGGCCGCCACAGAGAATATCGATATCCTTACAGACCGCGCCGAGCGGGGCGTAATCCAGGGAGACGGTGATGACCGATAATGACCTCGACCGGATGCGAAAGTGTAGTTATCTACTCCCCGATCCAGGTGGTGAGGTTGTAAGAGAACTGCTGGACGAAATCGACATTTTACGGAAAGAGGCTCTACAAGATGGTGACTGATCGACATCAGCGAAGGAGTTTTTTTGGGATTTCCACTTGACAAACTCACGATTGTGTGATATACTTGTAGATAGGAGGAGTTTGATGAAGAGGCTTTTCTATGGAGACTGTCTTGATATCCTACCCGGAATTCAAGATCACATCGACTGTATCTTTGCCGATTGGCCAGATAACATCGGGTTGGAGTACGATGGGTATTCAGACAAGATGGAACCTGATGTGTATGTCGCCTTATTGGGGGAATGGATGCGGACTTTTGTAGGGTTGGCGGATACCACCTGGGTCAGCTTCAATGTGAAGTGGATCATAGAGATGGGGATAATCACCAACCAACTACTGAATACTTATGAGGACTTGGACTTCAAGCCTTGCGTCCAGACGTTTACTTTTGGACAACACAATCAAAAAGACTTTGGTAACAATTACCGCCCACTATGGAGGTTTCAACGAAAAAACTCTATATTCTACCCTGATCAGATTCGCGTCGAGTCTGAACGACAGAAAATGAATGACCCGAGAGCCGACCCGAGAGGGCGAGTTCCGGGAGATGTAGCAGAATTTGAGCCACGAGATTGTCTCCCACTCCCTAGTTGGACACCCCAGGATATTGAACGTTTTCTTGGTAAAATCAAACAAGGAAAGGATACTGAGTGTTGGGAATGGACTTGTAACAAACGGGGTGGGTATGGTCGTTTTAAGGTTGAGGGTAAACTTTATACTGCGACAAGATTGATGTGGCGTCTTAGTAGGGGAACTGACCCTATGGGGCACTTGATATGCCATACTTGTGACAACCCATCTTGTTGTAATCCAGCACACTTGTTCCTTGGTACGGATGCCGATAACAATGCTGATAAGGAACAGAAAGCTAGGGGGAAGCATCCTGTTGGAAAAGACAACGGTTTGGCTAAACTAAGTGAAGAGGATGTTATCAACATTTTCACTTCTAGTGGTTCAAACCGAGTTCTCGCAAAAAAGTACCATGTAACTGATGTGGCAATCTCATGTATCCGCCATAGAAAAACTTGGACCCATATAACTGACAAACTTAATATGGGTGATGTGTTTCGTTATACGAGAGTCACCGGCAACTCTAAGCAGAGACGGAAGTGGCATAAGACCCAACTCAATGAGGGTCTGGTCGAACGTTGCATCCTGTCCTGCACAAAAGAAGGGGATCACGTAGTTGACCCCTTTGCCGGGACTGGAACCACACTCCGGGTTTGTGAACGGATTAACCGGAAGTGTACCACCATGGATATCAGTAGGAATTATTGTGAACGGATTGCAGAGGAGCATCGACTCCCGATATTTGAAGCTTAACCATCAATGGAGAACAACCATGTCCGAGACCCTTGATTCTGTCCCCGTGTCCGCCCGGGATTTCCTTGGCAACCTCATCACAGCCACCGATACCATCGTCTACCCGGTCCGCCGAGGTTCCCAAATGTGGATGAACCGCCTGGTCGTCCAAGCTGTCCGTGATACCGATGCAGGTGTCCGTGTGACAGGCGTGAATGACGCTGGCCGACCAATCCAAATCCAGAACCTGACGAACGTTATTGTCGTCACAAGCCTTCTTCCTGAGAACACTGATCGGGGAGATGCCCCGGAGGTGAACTGATGCCGATGTACGAATTCAAGTGTGGTGGATGTGACCACATGATAGAAAAGTTGATGGGGTTGAATGACCCCCACCCCAGAAAGTGTCCCGGGTGCGGCAAGCTAAAGCTCAAGAAGGTCCCGTTCGGGAGTCGACCGGCTGCCCTTCACATGAAATGGTCACCGATGCACCCGAGACACATGCGAGGTCAACGTCCACGACGTTAGATGTTTGTTTTGTTTTTCACTTCCTTTGAAAGGAACCACTATGAGATGGTCTGTCTTGCTTTCGATGCTTTTGTGTGTTGTGCTCTTGTCCGGTTGTGCCTCGTGGCGAAACAGTATCGCCCGTGACGGTAGTATGTTTACCTCGACCCGAGGCCCCTATGTCGTCATGAGCTACTCCGGTGGCGTCGTCACGGATGTCTGGGTCTTGAAAGATGCCTACGTCCAGAGTGAAGATGACTCTGATGGATGGCTCTTCATCGACAATGACAAAAACCCGATCAACGTCGGTGGTGACGCGAAGGTTATCCGACTCAAGGATAAGCGCGACCTGAAGAACTACCGCGAGTTTCACGTCGAGATTGATGGTGGTTTTTACACCGCGCCGGGTTCCACCCCGCTCGCCGGTCGTTATCATCTCCGAACCCGGACGAGCAACTTCTTCGGGAGGGTGGGTTGAATGCTTAATGTTGAAACAAATGATGTCATCGATCTCTTTACTGACATACGAGAGGTCCTTGAGAGTTTGTCGATAGACGCCTCACCTGAAGTTATCGCGACTCTGGTATTGGCCCATGTTCAGCAAGGTTGCCTACTCGTGCTGACCAATGCAGTAGAAAGTCTCGACACTGAAGTCTCACGGGTGAGGGAGGCTCTCGATGGGGTTGGTCGCCAAATCTCTCTCAACTAATAGGAGGTCGTGATGCGAGACAGTCGGATTGATTGGGTTATGAAAACCGCCAAACAAGTCCAGAAGGCTTATGAGGGAGAGTTTGGATCAGTGAAGGCAAGACACTTGTCTCCCGAAGCACTGGCAACTTTTACACTGGCGGCAGTAATCCATGATGAAGGGTATGGTATGTGCGAAGCTGTTGAAGGATAAATTTGGGCATTTTGTAACGTTCCTTTTGGAAGGTCGATTGATGGCTAACAACAAAACTGTATACCTCATCGAAACAAACTTGACTGGACTTTGGAAACCCCTTGGGTTGATACTTGGGTCTCCCAGAGTTATCAGTAACAAAATCGAGAGGTTTGTCAAAAAATCTAACATCAAAATGGAAAACATTCGTTATAAACGTCTATCAGGGAAGAAGCAACTTGATGAAGCCTTCGATAAAGGTCTCAAATTTTTTGTGGTTGGGTAGTTTGGGCATTTTGTAACGTTCCTTTTGGAGATTGTTGCCATGCGTAAGTCCGTGCTTGCTCTTGTCTGTTGTCTATTGGCCACCGCTGCCTATGCTCTGAGTCCTGGTGGCATGGCTGAGTACCCTCAGTGTTCAAATGGGCTCTGCCCCACTAAAGGAATCGCCGAGGAAACTGATACGGTGACTCTGCCGGTGTTCGATCCTGCCTATGGCGACCTGATCTCTGATGATGTCATTGACATCTTTCAGCCGAGCCTCATGGACCTCATTGAGGTTGAAGTTGAGGTTGAAGTGCTCGTTGAAGCCCCTGTCAAGCAGAGTTGCGGAGCCCCAGTTCGATCCCGAGCCTGTGGAAGCCGAGCCCGAGCCTGTGGAAGCCGTTTCTTCCGCGTCAGGCGTCTCTTTAGGGGCTGTCGCTAACCGAAAGGATTCCCATGGAATTCGCACGAATACACCGTGTCAAAGGAAAGACCGTCAAGCATTACAAGGAGTGGCGTGACGAAACTGATCAGTACAGGATTATCTGGAGGGATGAAGTTTACGGTGTTGAAGTAAGTGCGGGATTCTCTGCATGTGTCAGGTGTGTACGCACACTAGCGGACAGGGCAGAGTACTGGGGCTTTGCCTACCGGCGAGGTCTCTACCGGTCTCTCAAAGCGGCTCAGAAGGGCTGTGAAGACAGTGTGAAGGTTTGGCGGATGCTCATGGCGATCGAAGGTAGAAGCAAAGTCAAACATGTTCGTGACTTGGAAGCCCGCGCAATGATCGGGAGCGGCCCTGATGGGTATTCAGCTTTCGGAGAAATACCTGCATGGGCTCTCCGAGAAATTGATCCACGCCTATTGGAGATTCTCAAGTGACCATCGACAACCTACCATTGACTTTAGGCGGGATGATCCGTTCCCGGCACCAAGTACGTAAGGATTTTTCTAGCTGTTCTTCTGGTAGGCATTTTGGTGACATTTTCAACGTCTATTACATGTCAAAAACTGAGGCAATCATTGCCTTTGATGATGCGTTGAAACACTATGGCATGTTTTTAGATTTTGTGTGGGATTTTTCTGATTTCCAAGGAGACCACGATCATAGGACTTTTGAGATTCATAATAAGCATACCACCAAATGTGTTGGACATGCTATCATTATGTGGCACATGAAACCATCCGGTGAATACGAATTTATCGGATTTATCACCTAAATCAACTTGGAGATTCTCAAATGAGTGACATTGAAGAACTTGCCGCCGAACTAACTGACAAGTTTATCCACCTCAACATGGATTGCGAGTGTAAGAAGGCCAAACTAGGTGTTGAGATTGTTGATCAACAACTGAAAGAAGCTTGCTATAAGGCCGAGACAGCCCGGTTCGCAATGGATGCGGCAAAGTTTCTGTCAAAGGGTCAAGAACGAATGTTCAACCAGGCGGCCAACATCATACGACCGTCCACTAGTATGCCCGTCCAGGTCACCTTCGAGATGGATGAGTGGCATTGTAAACTCGGTGATGTTGATGCCATTGGCGTCACACCAGAAACAGCTTGTCAAGAATTCGACCGACAATGGTTGGGGAAAGACTCGATCGAATGATTAAGATTTGGTATGTCATCGCATGGGGAGCGACATTTGCTTCTTATGATGGCGTGAAACTCCGTAGCCTAGACCGGGAAGCCCCAAGAGAAGAATTGACAAGACTCATTAAAACATACACCAGCAACCCGGCAGCAGCCCGGCAGCATTACCCGGCTCATTGCTGGTGACAAAACACAGCTAGTGTGCTAATAATTCCCTACTTAGACAAAATTTGGAATACTCTCCTAGCTGAGAGTAGAGGAGACACTATCAAATGAACGGGATTCCAGTACTGAACGTGTGTGGCATCGGCATCGCTGAGACATGGGAGAAGTCCTTGATCGAACTGTATGATTATGGCACCTCCTTCCGAACCGAATACGATCAAGAAGATGACCCTCCCAGCATCGACGCAACCATGATGCTCACCGTCGAAGACCCTCTGAGTGAGCCCATGATCCACCGAGACATGCCAGGTGGGTTGGAGGACTTGGAAGAGTACGTCATGGAGGTGACCGAGGGTATCAAGGATCATCTGATACGGAACCCTCTGGATGATGAGGACAAACGTTGGGAGTACACCTATCACCAACGGTTGTTTAGGTACCCCGTGATGGGCCCTCCGCATACCATCGACCAGATCGAGTTGATGGCAGCCAAGTTGGCTAAGACTCCCTTCACCAGACGCGCCCAAGCAGTAACCTGGCAGGTCTGGGAAGACAATAACTGCTACGACCCCGCCTGTCTACAAAGTGTCTGGGCTCGAATCCTCCCGAGGGACGGCAAACCGACTCTCAGTATGAACGTCAGGTTTCGTTCCAATGATGCCTACAAAGCCGCCTTCATGAACATCTTTGCCTTGGTGGCCTTGCAACGTCTGCTCGCAAGGAAGGTGTCCAAGATCATCGGAGAACCCATCAGGTTGGGCCGCTACTGCCACATCGCAGACAGCTACCATATCTATGGGTCCAACTTGGGAGAGTTCAAAGCCCGCTTCTTGAAGGCGTACGACGAGCGACCCTTCGACAAGAGAACTTTCCGTTACAGGGATGGTGTCCAATATATCATGGATGAGGCTCGGTCGGGGATCATCCAAAAGGCTAAAGCCATGGGGAGAAGCAAATGACCCTAGCCGTGACCCTATCCGCCCGTCGTGCAGCCATTGAGGATGAAGTTCAGTTTGTCGATGTTAGGGAATTCTCTCACAACATCATCAGCCTCGAACTATCATTGATCGCCAAAGATTATGGGGACGAAGAGGCTAACCGGGCGATCGTTGACCTTGGCCTCGATCAACTTGGATGGACGGTGAAAGAATAACCATCGTTACCAGAATTCTACTGTTTGTTGTTCTCCTTGTCGTTTTGGTAACCCTTCATATCATAGGAGAAGATAGCTAATGAGTTACAAACCCTACGTTTCAGTCGACATCGAGACCACTGGTCTTGACCCGGACACCTGCCAGGTACTTGAGATCGGCGCGGTGTACGAGACATGGGACCGTCCCATAAAAGAATTGGAGACATTCGAGTGTCAGGTTGACCATGGAGTCTTCCGTGGTGAGCCTTACGCATTGTCGATGCCAACCAACCAAAACATCCTCCGGACAATCGCCTGCAAGGCCGAGGCTCCATTCGCGAATATCAAGAAACCTCACACGGCAATAGATGCGTTCATCTTCTGGCTTGCGGACTCGTGTGGCGTCAATCTATCGATGAAGTTCACCGTCGCTGGGAAAAATTTTGGTGCGTTTGACCTGCAATTCCTTCGGAGATTGTCCCGTTGGGACCATTGTCGACTAAACTACAGATACATCGATCCGGCGATGCTCTACTGGGACCCCGAGGTTGACTCAGCACCTCCCAGTATGCAGACATGTCAGATGCGGGCCGATATACCCATCGTCAGTGATGAAGCTCATAGGGCTGTATATGATGCACAAATGGTCGTCAAACTGATCCGCGCCCATAATGGGGTATCATTCTAATGGCAAGAGCATCGTGTGTCTACATACTGAGAGGTAAGAAGTCAGGAAGACTCTTGGCAGCTTGGACCATCCGCTATGAGATGGTTGGCTACCTGAATACCTGCTCTTCAATCAGCCGTGCCGACCAAGAACAGTTGTTTGAAGTAGTACGTTTACCAGATGGTAAACCCAAGACTGAGTTTATTATTCCCTGGGAGGAGATTGATAAGGAATGAAAGTCTACATGCTACTCGACAACGGGACAGGATTGTATTACCGACGTAATCGGGACTCATGTTCCCGGTGGGTCAGTCAGAGGGAGGCCAGTATTTGGATGTCTCGCCGAGGACCCGCTGCCGCTGTCAGCCGGATGAGTTCACGGATGGAGACACGTTCCCTTATTGTCGCTTACACACTAACCAATGAGGAGTTTGTTTGATGGTATTTGGTCCCCGTGCCCATCAAGAGGTCAATCGAAGGAGCCTCGCTGTCGTGGAAGCCTTAGGTTGGAAGCTTCTCCCTTGGCACTCCATTGACCCCAACCTCGTGGACCTCGACATGGATGGTCGTTTACACGACGCCCCTGACAACGACATATCAGAAGAGGCAGAACCGATCGTCACCGAAGATGCTTGCCGATAGACACTACCCCCGGGCTTCGGTCCGGGGTTTTTCCATAAATTCCCTTGACTTACCACAATGGTATGGTATACTTGTAGTAGACAGTCATCCCCTGGAGCAAAAATGTTAGACGAATTTGGCGACGAGTTTATTGCGACCAGCACAGATGGGTATCACACCTGTGAACACACTATAAAGCCTCGGGTGTTCAACAAGTTTAAGCCCTTCAATACGTTCCTGCACTACTCGGAACACGATACCCGCGAGCGCACCGTCTTCGGATTGCCTGCCAGTAGATATGGCCATAAGCACCTTGAATACACCTACAGCGACCGTCTCTACATGGAAGAGTGGGGTGAGGGGTTGGAGGCCGCGATCGAACAAAAGGTCCCGAGAAACTGTGCGCGTTACTTCGAGATTGGTCTCGAACATGTGCTTGAAGGGAAGGACATCGATTTGCAACACGTAATCCTCGGAGTCAATACGAGTACCGGATTTTCATATCTGATTTTCGGGTATACATCAACAGAAAGGAACACTGATGAGACCCACCAAGAGACGGCCTCTCAAGAATGAGAGTGACAATCAACTGATGCTGAAAATTGTATCTAACCACTCGGAAGAAGCCTTCACCGAGTTACATACCAGGTATAATTGGCGTCTAAGGGAGTATCTCAGACATAAACATGCCTCTATGAATGATGTAGATGATATCTCTCAGCTTACTTGGTTGAGACTTTTCAACAAGTCGCCCAAACTGTACGACCCATCAAAAAACGCTTTCCGGGGGTGGCTGTTTCAAATTGCTACCTCAGTGGCTCGCAACTATTATCGGGATCAGATGGTAGAAAAGAGAGGTGGTGGCATTGACCACCACCCCCTACATGAGATACCTGAAGAGTTCGGGGAACCTTTCACCGAGCACAATCTGGAATTCTGCGTACCCGAGTGTATCAAACTGGTTAGAAAAGCCGTCGACCGACTGACGCCTTCCCAGAGGACATTGGTAACACTCGTCTACTTGAGAGACTTCCCTCAAGTACGTGCGGCTATGATACTCGGACTATCACCTCAAACTGTGGGTAAAACGATCATCCGTGCTCGAAGTACTCTTCAACAATTGCTCTCAGAAATCAAACCGTAGGAGAATCATCAGATGTCCGACTTGAGTAAACTTGCTACCAGCCTATGGAGCCATTTGGAGGCCATCGTCCCAAGGACATCCAAACCCGAGGCGGCTCAAGCCATAGTTGACCTCTTCATTCAGGCGGGGTGTGAGGACATCTATGAAAGTGTCAGTTTGATTGATGCGGCAAGAATTTCCATCCTCGATGATGATACTGCTCTTGGTGACTTCGAGGATGAGTCAAATGAGGAATCGTGCCGGAGCTATGATTGCTTCGACGGTGGCAAAGAGGTGTACTAATGGATATTCTAACGACTGAACATTATGGCAAACCATCAGAGGAACTCCTAGCTGACATGCTTGAAGATGAGATTCCTTACCCTGTCGTAAATATCTCGGCAAGATGGGGACAAAACACGGATGGTAAACCATACAAGCAAGGGGACTGCCCTGACGATCTGCCTGAAGGTTACCAATGGAAAGGTACATACTGGAGTGAACTGGAAAGAAAACCAAGAAGTCCGGAAGAGTTAAGCGTGTGGGCTTATGAAGAATGGTGGCCTAAATACAACCTCGGACTCAAAGAGAAAGAAATTGGTACGAACATTCTCGATGTAGAAGTAACCGTTGAATTCCGCCGGTGGGAAGTCTGGTGTCTTAATTGGTTCTCCCACTGGACTTGGGATGTGGGGTTAAGTGATAGTAAAGTCTTGGAAAGTTTCCAGCGTTTTGTGTTCCGGACTCAAGAAGCTAACCTGATTGAAGGTAAGATGGACGACGGCTGGACCGACAAATACTGCCTAATGGGTGCAGAAGATCGATATCGTTGGAGCGGGTCTGCCGATGATGGCTCAACAAATCGAACCGATCCACCCTGCCGTTGCACACATTGCAAGCGACGTGGTGTTGTTACCATCAATCATTGAGAAGAACCTTATGACACTTGAGCAAGCAGTCAGGGAGATGTCCATCCAACTAGAAGGTGGTGACAAGATGAGTCGGGAAGCGGAGGAAGTTATCAAGGATGCCAAAGATAATGACCTCGTTGCATGGGCACGAGTTAAAAAGAATTTCGCAGAGTGGTACGATACAGCGATGGAACGGAAATGTCTAAAGGCGATCAAGGAAGGAAGATCAAGGCCACTTCAAGAGTTCATCAATGGGATTGCATAAGGTATTGATTTCAGTGAGGGTGGTTGCTTTGGGCTTGACACCCGGTTGTTTTCAAGGTGGGAACGTCAGGAATGGCACCGCAATTCTAGTCGTTTTGTGACCCGCGACAGCACGGGAGCCACACACCTCAAGCTGTTCAACTACTTTCGGTATCCAAATGGAACCATCACCCAACTAGACCCAATGCTTGAGGCCCCAACCCAACCCCGAAGAGGCAACCATGAATCTGTCAGATTATGGTAAGATTGAGAAATACCAACGTCCTGAGAAAAGTTATCTGAGCCCTATCGAGGAGCGTCAACAAATTGATCTTGAATGTTCAAAGGCTGTCGCCAAGGTTGTCCACGAGCCAGAGGCCGACCCCTCCCCAGCCGCTGGTAGGCGGGTCTCCCCACGGCTTACAGAAAAGGTGCTCGCCGCTGAGCATGAACTGATTGAGAAGGAGCGTGAGATTGTAGGAGCATTTACCCGTGCCGCGCCCCAGGACCTAGAAGGTGAGACGATCCGATTTACCAGGTTCGATGGTCTTGAATTTCTCCTAGTGTTCGAGAATGACTCCTACATCAAAGTCGGTCCCTACCTTGGTAATAACTCATTTAGTGAAGAACAAATGATGTTGACCGACCGGAGAATAACCATCAAAGAATTGGAAGAGTTCGACCTCATTGGGTTTGAACTGGCATGTGAACTCACCTGTTTAAGAGAAGACCTCCGGAGGGCTAAGGATGCCCAGAAAAGTGCGACGGAGAAATACTTCTCTGACTACACCACAGCGGATTATATCGAGGCCGTCTCGGAATTTTTTGTTTGACTTCTTCTCTTTTGTGGTATACTTGAGATATGAAGAACTCCTTTTACTACGTCAGCATTGCTCGCTTCGACCACAATGTGTACGAGTTCGTTGGTGAAAATGCGGCCAACAACCTCGAACTCTGTGAAACCTTCAGGAAGTTCGGACGGTCCGGTTTGCCAGGGGAGGATCAAAAAGAAGCTCCCTACGAGGTCCTGCGATTCCCGTCATTCCAAGGGAAGCATATCAACGAGTGGGGGGACCCCTGGCCTGGGAAACACGTTCCGAAGCAGGTGATTTTCACTTGGCGGACACCACATGGGATTACACACGAAGTGTGGTGCCAAAAGTCCACCCAAGACAGCAAGGACACGGCGTATGCTGTTGCCCTTGAAAAGAATTACCTTGTACACCAGTTTGATGTGGGGACCATCAATGCGGTAGGAAAGGCTCTTGAAGCACACCTAGCCACGGAAGTGTCATCCCAAGAGGCAATGAAACGCCTGAGAACACTGGGGGTCCTATGAAAAAATTGATACCTCTCAGAGGCCATATTCAAAACCATGGAATCATCCGAAAAAATAATGATCCTTCTGGTGGGTTTCGTATCCCAGGGTATCAGTATCAGTGTTTTAGAGGGACTACCCGTCAAGAATTATTGACCTCCATGAGAAAGTTTTTGACCTTCAGTGGTTTTGATGTCAATGACATGGACCTTTATATCCCTCCGGACATCGAGAGAGATCGCGACGTTGTGGCTGAAGAAGGATTCTTTCACCATTTTGGTCTCCACTATCAATCTACCGCATCTTTTGATGGGATGTTGACATGACAATCTCCGCCAAGAGTCTACAAGACTTTGTCGACACCGCCAAGGCAGGTGGCCCCAAAAATTATATCGAAAAAGGTAAATGGCTCCACAGTGGACGGCGAATTGCTAGGGTGCTCGCCGAGCATCTCAAGTTGGGCCCGGATGATTTTGACATCTACTCACAACCTACTGCCCCCGGCTACCCTGGGATATCGGTTCTCCATACCGATACACTCTATGTTGTATTCTTTATCGGGATTGACCCGGAGGTTGGGTTTGTATATCGAACCTGTGAAGGGCGGGAGAACCTTCCGAACGGTTCCAAACAATATCTTGGTTGGGACCATCTCCTCGACTTGGAAGCCGTCGCTCTCAAGCTACAACAGTTTGTGAGAGGTGATTGATGCCTTACGTCGACATATTATTTATCGGTGGGCCTCACCACAATCATATTGAGAAGGTAGAGGTAAATCAGCATCGTATCATGATGAAGATGCCTCCAATCGACACTTGCTCCTACTACATCCGAACATGGATGGAAAAGTGGAGTGCGACAATCTACCGTGAATCCCGTGCTGCGGTATATGAAACCTCCATAGACCCAACCTGGGAAGAAAAACGCGCCCTTGACCACATGCTTTCGGATGCCCCCTGGAAGATCAGTCGACCAGCAGACTACACTAAAGAGAACGATGAATGGTGGCGACAAGAAATTCTCCGTGGCTTCGGTCGGCTCACTGACATCAGGGGGGATATGATACCTGGCCGGGTGAAGATTGACCCACCAGCGAATTTACCTTGGGATGGATTCTATACTGATGGTGAAGGGAGGTTCGATGGGTAATATGTAGGGCTTTGTAACTTAAACTAAACTACCATCTAAAGGACCAACAATGTCAAATTGTACACAACAGTATGAATGTTCTTTTTGTCAAGGACCTCTCGTTGAATTTGCAAAAACTAAGTCAAGTAAGAAACACCCAAATGGCCGGACACAAAGTGTACTATATGTTTGTACAACATGTAAACGACTTTGGGAAGGGAAACTATGGGGAGGCGGGCTATGGAAGAAACCCAGGATAGAAATGGAAATCTATGATGGACGACTATCTTATTATGACCTTCAATTGTACGCCGATCAAGTCGAGGGTCATTTTACATTGGCGAATGATGTAAAGCTTCTCAAATCTACCCTCAAAGCTAGGTGGGAGGGGATGTACAAAATTTTCACGGAAGGTGACAAGGCTTTTATCCAAGTCCCAAAGAATTTGATCAATAAGTCCGCCGCTAAGTACCCCGATCAGTACGCTGGTATGTACGTACACATCGAAGGAATACTATTAGATGAAACGGCCGGGGTTTCACTTGCAAGGGGAGGGTAATATCAGATGAGTGACATGGGGAAATACCGAACCCTAGCTAAGATAGCACGGTCCATTGCTGCCCTTGTTGATGATGGGTTCACGTATGATGAGGCTGTCACCATCATACTGCTTCGCCGGGACTATACTCGTTTTCGAGAAGGAGAAATCGCTGACGCATACACCCTCTTTTTGAAAAGGAAACAATTGGGCGCGAATTAGAATCGACAGGGTGCAGAATTTGTATGTAAGCGTGCTGTAGTTGATCGACAGGCTACATAAAAAGTCGATTGCACAACTTTAATTGCCAAACCTAGTTTTGCAATGGCTGCATAGACAGCCCCGGCTGAGAGGACGTGTCAGACGCCCTTGAAAGCTGGTCAGACAATTCTGAATCGCCGTGACGTTTGCTTGAGCAAAGCGGTTAAATGAATCAAGCTAGTCCGAACAAACCCCTTCTCTCGGGGGATGGGCGACAATAAAGGCAAATGAGAGATACGCACGTAGAAAGCAGCAAATAAACATCTCTGGACACGGGTGCAAATCCCGTCGCGTCCACTTACTAACGGAGGAAAATGATGAGCGTACTACCTTGCGAACGTGCTGGCTGTACCAATGTCATGTGTGACCGACTTAGTCAGAAGTGGGGTTACATCTGTGACGAATGTTTCGAGGAAATGGTGATTACAAGAGTCATCGATATCGGAGCATTTCTTGAAACCCCTCGCAAAGAGAAGGTCTTAGATCGGGAAGCTTATGAGAAAATGTTCCCACTAAAGAGGGATTATCTTTGACAACTGCCGTTTTGTGTGATATACTTGTAGTAACCCCTTAGGAGAAGAAGATGATCAATCAGATACTGGTTACCAATAGTAAAGACAAGACAGTCATTCACCCACTCAGCCGTAAACTCGATACCCCGTTGAACAAGACGCAGATTGTCGCTGCCCTTGAGACACAGTGCGACATTGATTCATTCATTGTGAAGGGTAGCGTAGCGACGATCTGGGTGACCTTCTTCGAGGACAGTGCGGCAGAAGTGGGGTTCGACAATGTCTCTTAGAGAAGGTGACAAGATCGAGGTGACTGGTCAATGTATCCCCGAGATGGAGCCTGGTATCTATTGGGTTGCTTTCATTGATGTGATACATGGCAGTCGGTGCTATGCGTTCCGGAAATTCTATGGTCGCAGGATACATGTCAAACATTGGGTCAACCTGGTTGATTCATTCCTTGGAACTCACATCCAGAAAGCAGCATGATGCCTGAGAAAGTACCAGAATTGCAAATGTTCATGGGTGACGCCTACACTGAAAAGGACATACGTCTCTTCAGAAACCTCTGTGCAATGGACGATGAAAAGCAGGGCCGTTTAGAGTGCATCTACGCCGCCTACATACAGGGTAAGCGGGAGAAAATTCTCCGGCAAAGAGGCTACACATGGGACGTTACTGGAAGCATCTGGGAACTCCTAAGGAAGAAGCAGCCTTATAACCTGATGAATACCTGCTGCCCCCCTTGTGATGACCACGGGACGCTATTCTTTCGGAATGGCGAGCCGCATCACTATCTGTCGATGCCCTATGGTTCAAATCCCTCTGCAATAGGAGCTTTTGCCAACACATGGAATCTCCAAGTACACGAGCGACCGGGGTACTCAATCTGGTTTCCAGGGTCGACCTCAGGTATTCAGTATGTACGGGAAGAAGACGTTGATCGTTTCATGAAAGATGGGTCTTGGCGATGAAACTCACACAAGAAGAAATCCTAACACTCGCGCTGATGGGTGACGCCTTCGTTGAGGATGGTTCATACCTCCTCGAAAATGAGTGTACCCTGATGCGTCGGATACTGGACGAGAACCCCAAGCTAGAGAACAAGTTTCCCTGGCTAACGTACTTCCTGGAACACGGCGAGCCGCCCAGGGCAAAGCGGATGACGACTCAGAAGCTCCGAGAGCGTAACAAGGCGGCAAAGAATAAGCCTGTGTCCAAACCTAAAGAGAAAAAGAAGCGTGGAGCCCCTCAGAAGACCTGCCCGGAATGTGAAGTCAAAGTCCACGCCCGAAAGAAAATCTGCCCCTGTGGATATGAGTTCTAACCGATAGGAAATACAATGAGTATGTCAACACATATCGCAGGATTTCGACCTCCCGATGAGCAGTGGCAGAAAATGAAAGCAGCCTGGGAAGCCTGTGAGGATGCCGGGGCAGAGATACCGGATATGGTAACGCAGTTCTTCGAGGATGAGGGACCGGGCGATAAGCCAGGTATGGAAGTATTACTTGGGGATGTCTGCGTAGAGTATTCCGCCGAGATGATTAGCGGCTACGAAATTGATATCTCGAAGCTACCTGATGACGTGAAGATCATTCGCGTGTGGAATTCGTGGTGAGCTAAGTATCACTATCTAACCAAGAAGAAAATTGTGAAGCTCAGGTTTGAACAACTCGAACAACGTTGTATGCTCATGGCTGGAACAGCCGGGGATGATTTGTTCCTGGCAGGTCCAGGTTGGGCTATTTTGAATGGCGTTGAATATGCTGACGTTGTCTCCTTCGATGGCCTTGGAGGAAATGACGTAGCACATCTCTATGATACCCCCGGAGATGATGTCTTTACCGCCCGACCCGGCTCAGCCGAGTTCGGAAAACTCAGTGTTACCAACTGTGAAGTGATCCACGGGTATTCCAAAGCGGGTGGCTCCGACACAGCTTTTCTGACTGGGTCGGGAGGTGATGACGAATTCGTTGGAAAGGGATGGAGCAAACTCTTCGGAGATGGCTACTACCTTCGAGCGAAATTCTTTGATAAGGTTGAAGCGACAGCCGGTGAAGGCACCGACCTGGCTCGCCTTTATGACTCCGAGGGTAACGACGTTGTCCACATGCGGCCGGACGATGTGACCATCTACCTCGAAGATTCCCAACGGGTGCGAGGCTTCGACTTCGTACATGCCTATGCCAAGAACGGTGGGTATGATACAGCACACCTCTATGGCGATCAATACACAGCCCGCGAGACCTATACCCGGATGTTCGGGGAAACTAATCAAGGTGTCAACCGCGCCAAGTACTTCGAGGAAGTCGCCGCGAATAGGGTGCGTGTAAACGCGCCTTCATACCAGCCGGTCGAAGGCACAATCACCGTCCTCACCGGAACTCACATCCTTCGGAGGGCTATCGAACTCGGTTCGGGGGACACTCTAACCGGAGGGACTCTGACGCGGCCAAATCGGAACCAGAAAGAGATCACCCAGAACGTCCAAGAAGGGGCCACCAGGCTCTTTGTGACGGATACCACTGGATACAGGGTGGGAGACGAGCTTGGACTCTATGCCTACGGCACTGCACCATCCTGGGTCATCGTGGCCGATCTGAGTTCCGATTGGATCGAGACGGAAGAACCCATCGTCCGGAGCTACCCCACAGCGGACTACGCTGCGATCGTCAACTACTTCCCGCTGGTCCGCGCCATTGGAACCGGGATCACGATCGACGGCGTCACCCTGGACGGGAATCATGACCTATCGACTAAACAATGGCAGATCACCGGCGGTGGGTTGATCCACATGGCGGCCACCAACTCAGTGATCCGAAACACGACGATCGTCAACGCATACTCCACGGGCATCTTCATGACCGATGGTCGCGACAACATCATAGAGGACACCACCGTCTTGAGATCGCGTGGCCATGGGATACTTCTCAATCGAGAGATCGACACGATCGTCCGGCGGACAACCTCATCATATAGCGGTTACCAAATCACGAAGAACTTGGGCGATGGCATTATGGTGAATGGAGGCGCTGGCCATCTGATTACTGACAATATCACCCAGTTCAATGCTCGGTATGGGTTGCATCCGGCAAGTGAGATTGGAGTGTTGACCCGGGGCGGGGTATGGGAAGGCAACGATTCTCAATGGAACCGTTCCAATGGGTATCACTTTTGCTATAATAATTATGGCATCCTCGTTCGGAACAATGTTCTGAGCAACAATGGACGATCGGGTGTGGGCGGATTAGGGCTTGGAGGTATCTATGGTGATCGCTTCAACATATTCACCGACAATCAAGCGAGAAACAACCACCGGTTTGGGATCGAAACCAACGGTGGTAGGGATAACGTCATCACCTTCAATGATGTCCGAGACAATCGTCTCGGAGGTGTGTTGGTAGTTGGTGATCACACAATTTTTGGGAACATCCGATGACATTGCGACTTTCACACCGGATACTTGATCAAGAGCATACTCTCCATTGGTCCCGAGATTTTTGCACACGAGAAGACAGTGATTCATTCTTGGAGGATTTCAAACTAGATGATTGTGCAAAAATCATTGCTGACAATGTTGCTGAGTACAACTTTCAAAGGTTCGAGGTTGCTTTGAGAAAGACTGATCAAAAAGACATCGGTAATCTTGCCCCACCATTTACGAATTTTTTTATTGAATATCAGCATCCTCTGCTTATCCATAAGCAGTACGGAGCACTCTGCCATGGAATCACAAAAGGAGAACACCCCGACCTAGACAAAGATTTGTTGACGACACCTTGGAAATCCTTTGATTGGAAATGGATAGTTACTCTCAAGAGTATTATTACATTCAAGAATGGAATCTGTGTTCTTGTTGGCGATTATATCATACTCTTAATTAGGGGGGATGGATGTCTGCAATCTTGGAATGTGACTCCAGGTGAACTTTGTAGAGATTTCGACTTACTGGAAGATGGTAAAATCCCCCCTGAGAAACAGCAGGAAGCACTTTGGTCAGTTTTCGGGGACATACTAATGACAATCAATTTCATGAACTGTAGGAATGTTGAACTCGCTGATGTGACAGCCGAGCGAGGCCCCTCAAAAAAATGGTTGAAACGTAGGAAGCAACCAAAACTAGTATATCGAACTGTAGTCATCGACCCAAACAAGCCTCAGAAACGGGGCGCATCAGATAATGCGTCGACCGGAAACTCTAACCTTACAACACACCACATTCGGCGTGGTCACTTTATCAATTACAAAGATGATGGGGTGAGTAAGGGGATGTTTGGACAAGGACGCTACGGAACTTTTTGGGTCCCATCACATGAGGTTGGGGACAAGGAGAATGGGCAATCGATTACTTCTTACAAGGTGAAAGCACCAAAGCCATAGAAGGGAACATCAAATGATACTAGCATGGCTCACTGACATCCATTTGGACCATATCAACAGTTCCAAACGGAACCGGTTTCTGAAGAGTCTCGACCCCTACCTGGCTGATGCTTTTCTGATCACTGGTGACATCGCCGAGAGTCCAGACCTCATTGGTTCCCTGAAAGAGTTAGAAGAGAGTATACAGAAGCCAATCTATTTTGTCCTTGGTAACCATGATTTCTATGGAGGTTCCATTGTAAAAACTCGGGCTGAGGTAACCAAGTTTGCAGCACAATCCGAGTTTCTGACCTATATGACGGCGAACACCGTTATGCCACTCACAACGAGAACGGCTCTCATCGGGCACGATTGCTGGGCAGATGCAAGGTGTGGTGATTTCCATAAATCAGATGTTTTCCTCAGCGATTACGTTTCGATCAAAGAGCTTCGCACACCGAAGAAAGCCACCTTGGAAGCAATCCTCAACACCTTGGGAGACAATGCGGCTTTCCATTTGGAGATAGTATTGGAGAGTGCGGCAACCATGTTTCCACACACCATCGCCCTGACACACGCCCCACCATTCAAAGAAGCATCATGGTACGATGGGAGACATTCCGATGACGATTTTCTCCCACACTTCGTTTGTAAGGCTGCGGGGGATGTAATGCGAGACGTGATGCGGTCACACCATCAGGTTGACTTGCATGTTCTTTGCGGACATACCCATGGGCGGGGTGAGGCACGGATAGCCCATAACCTCCAAGTCTCCACGGGGGAGGCAGAATATGGGCACCCAATAGTCCAACGAGTCTGGGGGATTGAATGATAACAATCGAAGCAAAGCTGAAGTCTCTGGTTGACAATGCCAGGGATTTCAAAGATGCCTGTGAAATCTCAGTCTCAACCGTGGACTTACCTGACCGAGTTGGTCTGGCATTGGAATATGGTGAGAAGCTTCAAGCAGACCTCGCGGACATCATGATACACATGGTTGACATCAAACAACGATTGGAAAAATCATGATAGACTACACAGGACCCTATGGAATGTACCCGATCAAAATGTGGCTTGAAGACCTCGAAGAATCCGCGATGGAACAGGCGAGAAACTTGGCTCGTTTGCCATTCACATTCAAACATGTTGCGATCATGCCGGACGCCCACATGGGTTACGGGATGCCAATTGGAGGCGTACTCGCCACTAAAGGCGTAGTCATTCCGAATGCTGTTGGTGTTGATATTGGCTGCGGGATGCTTGCTATGAAGACCTCTTTGAGGGAATTTACCGAGGTGGACTTGAAGGCAATCATGCACTTGGTTCGGCAGAGAATCCCGGTGGGTTTCAAACACCACAATACCCCACAGCATGGGATGCCCGTCCGAGACAATTTAACCTATCCGTCACTTCAGCCAGTCGTTGACCGGGAATACAACAAAGCTCGAAAATCGTTGGGAACACTTGGTGGCGGCAACCATTTCATTGAACTTCAAAGGGATGAGAAAGGTTTTCTCTGGGTGATGATCCACTCTGGCTCCCGGAACCTTGGCAAGCAAGTCGCGGACCACTACAACAAGATCGCCAAAGAGTTGAATGAGAAGTGGTTTTCGAGTGTGCCAAAGGGACATGACCTTGCTTTCCTCCCATTTAATACCAAAGAGGGTCTGCGGTACTTGAATGAGATGAATTACTGTGTGGCGTATGCCTTCACGAATCGAATGGCGATGTTGGAACACGTCAAACAAAGTATTTTGGAAGTTTTCCACAAGATTGCTGTCTATTTTGATGTCCCTGACAACATCGCTCACAACTATGCTCGACTGGAGCACCACTATGGCAGGGATGTCATGGTCCATCGGAAGGGTGCAACATCGGCTCGGAAGGGTGAGTTTGGAGTCATCCCTGGCTCCCAGGGGACGGCGTCATTCATCACTAAAGGTCTCGGCAACCGAGACAGCTTCATGTCCTGTTCCCATGGGGCGGGGCGTCGGATGGGTCGCAAGCAGGCTTGCAGAACGTTGTCGCTCGATGACACCTTGAAATCCATGGAGGGAATCATCCACGGAATCAGGTCGGAAAAGGACCTGGATGAGGCACCAGCCGCATACAAGGACATCGACGAAGTGATGGCCAATCAGAAAGATTTGACCGAGATCGTCACCCGGCTTACGCCAATCGCCGTGATAAAAGGCTGAGAATTCCATTTGACAAGACGTGAATTTATAGTATACTTTAACCCTAAGGAGAAGCTATGATAAAAGGCTGAGAATTCCATTTGACAAGACGTGAATTTATAGTATACTTTAACCCTAAGGAGAAGCTATGATAAAAGGCTGAGAATTCCATTTGACAAGACGTGAATTTGTGATATACTTTAACTCTAAGGAGAAGCTATGATTAACGAGCTACATGTCCATGGTACTAAGAAGCAAGATGGAGTAATTGTTGGAGCCTTCAATGATAGGATTGAATGTTCTGATAATGCTGATTGGGATCAAGTTCTTGAAGAGTACCAAGAAAAGTTAGAACTAATTCCGGATGAAAAATGGCATCTTGGATTGGAACCACTATCTTCCAGATTTGAACCAACTGATGTGGGAAGATTTGCAAGGTTCCAAGGTAAACCAGTGATAGTCATTGATGCTCCTGTTGATGGGGTTTTTGCAGAAGTCTGGTTTTACCAAGGGTCACTAGCGGTTAAAGAGAATGTCACCCCGATAGAAATTGAATCATGGGATTCAAGAATGGAGTTTGATTTTGTGGGGAGTTCTTTTCAAGCTATTGATAACTTTCAACCAGGTCCGGCAGATGTTGGAAGTTCTGTAATGTTCACAGGTGAACTCAAACCTTGTTATGGAATTATTGTGGAAGTCAAAAAAAGTGACATCTCTGTTTGGTTTCCAAAGGGGTCACATCAAGTCAAAGGAAGCTTCATTGGATTATTCCGAGCTGATGAAATTGAATCTTTAGGCCCAAAATTCATGGAGACTCGACTTAGAAGCGAAGCAATGTAAGGTTCTCGCGAACGCCCTCCCTTCGGGGAGGGTGCTGCGAGGTGCCGAGCATTACTATGCCAGGCTTCAGTGTGGTAAAGTTGAGGAAAGACTGACCCATAAGTTGACCGACTGCGTAGAGAAGCCATTCAGGAATACAAGAAGGTGTTCCCGGGGCTGGGATATTGGTGGAGGGTGAGAAATCGGTGCTTGACCCGCAACCTATCATGGATGGTCCCAATGAAATTAAGGTGGCAGTCAACGACCTGGTTGAACGGGGTGAGGCTGTCGGGTGGTGGGATGGTGATGAAGAAGCTATGCAGGAAATAGTAGACGAGTGGGAAGAGCTTTGGGAAACCTTGGAGGTACAAGATTGATGTATGCTTTCGGAGTCGTCGTGGACGGTCACTTTGTATTCACCCAGACTGATAAAGGTCACGTTTACACATGGCCAAATAAGAAGATCGCCTTAGAGTACTTTGAGAGTGGTAAGAAGGTGGCACACATGTATCAGGTTCAACCGGACCTAAGCATGGCCACCTTGATAGAACGGGGGGAGTGTCCCGGCGAGGGTCCCGAAGTGGTGATCCCCTCCGAGACACAGCAGATGGGCCTATTCAAATCCTACGTTTTCAAGAGCCTACTCATGTGGGCACCACCAGAGCACCTATGTCAGACCTAGAACCAACAATATACCATAAGTTCGTAGACGTTGACTACTACAAAACTCCGTATGGTTTTGTGGCCCTTGAAAGAAGTGTCTTCCAAGGCGAGTGGGGACCAGTGCAGGTTGGTAGAGGCCCTCACTGGGGAAGCCAGAGTGCATTGGAAACCGTCACAACGTACATCTATGGGGCCCACCGTAAAGATTCATGGGCCAAGGTCGAAGCTAAAGATGTCCCCGACGATTGGTACAACAAGCTAGGATACGGGCTCGAACGAAAGAAGCTCGAATGGTGGTGGGTGGCATTGGGATACCTCTCATTGGGTATCATGGCCCTTGCTCTTACAGGGATAGTGGTCGCGGTTAGTTCCTTTTTCGCTGGACTTTAGCCAAGGATATGGTATACTTGTAGTATGATCATCAAGATTTACCCCACAGACGAATCAGCCTGTACTCTCGAATCTGATGATATTGGAACCCACTCCGATGGGTGGACTATCGAAGGGGAGATCATGGACGACTACTATGAGTGGGTGAATGAATTTTCTGCCAGACACCCCAAGTTTGGGAAAGTGTGGGGTGATTTTGAAGAGGTAGTATACGCCGACACGGAAAAAGGTTACCAAGATTTTATCAAACATCATCCACCTACCTGTTGGACCTACGGTGATATCTGAAGCAATCTGCCCCTTGTGTGAGAAGCCTGTTGGACCCGAATATCCAGGTGCTAAGGTCTATCACTGGAACTGTCTGAAAGAGAGATACAATGAGCCTAGCACTGAGAGACGCACTGAGGGGACTTCTGAGGGAGCAGCGGAAGAAATTTGGGGGAGCGCCTGTCCCGAGCGGACCTGATGCAGAGCAACTGGGAGAAATGCTTAACTGGGTGACAGATTACGCTGGCCTTAATGACATACAGCCAGTGTTGCTCCGGAAAGACAGTGAGGGGCTGTTTGCCTTGCTACCTACGGAGTTGGCGTCAGGATACGACCGCAGCCCAACAACAGAGCATCTCTGTGTCTGCTGGTATATTGACGAAGACGATTCTTGCGCGGCTCACCCCACTCTCATTATGAATTCGAGTGAAGCAGCCACTGGTGACGGGGTCACGCTGCTTCTTGCCTTCCTGAAAGAGATCGGGTACACCAACCTCTTCTTTGTCGATGAACTCCCAAAGGAGCCCTAATGAAACACGAAAACATGCAGATAATTGTAGCAGCAGCCTTTCGGTGGCGGTTCGCTGAAGTCCATGCTGCCGCATGTAGACTAGGGATACGAACAGCCGATATAAGAACTGCTGAAATTGATGCCGAGGATCAACTCCGTGATTTCAGGTTGATACTCGATCGTTTCAACCGGGACGAGCACCTAAAGGGGGTTGACAAAGGCAATTGACGGGCAACTGACGGGCAACTGACGGGCAACTCCGTGATTTAGGTTGATACTTGACCACCTTCAAATGAACAAGCTATGATCCAGTACTACAAAAACAATGACGGCTACGTCGGATTGTCTGGCGAATATCCACCAGGATTCAAAGGTGTTGTTGAAGTGGGGCGCGGTCCGAAGTCTGGTCATGGTGTTGTTAGTGTTGAAGAACAAGCCTTCCCGATAGGGGATGTCAAAACATGGGAACCTGTCGAACCCGATGATGTCCCAGATGAATGGTTTTGGGCGATTGGATATGAGAAGCGTGTAGCCAAGCCAGAGCCAGAGCCAGAGCCAGAGCCAGAGCCAGAGCCAGAGCCAGAGCCAGAGCCAGAGCTAGAAGAATTCCAAGGGACTTTCTTGGAAGCTGTTAGGGCTCTCGTCGATGGAGACATTCAGCCATGTGAGCTTAGCCAAGATCACCGCTGCTTCTGCAACTGGAACTGGGCATACAGTATGGAGACCAAAAGTGATGAGGTCATTATCGAGGAAGCCAAGGGAGTACTAGAGGTGTCGAGACGGTTGAAAATTGACCACGACGAATACACACTTTTGTTAGAGTTATCGAACGCCGCCACCACAAAACCCATGCAACCCTTACCCCTCATTATAGGGACAGTGGTAGTTGTAGCCCTCATGATTTTCTTCAGCCTATAAAGGACTTCCATGTCAGATTGCTCTCGCTGCAAGTATCAATTCACCCCTCGCATCCAAGCAATGGATGGTCGGGCGGTATACGAACAGTTGGCAAGGTGTACCTCCCAAAAAGTACGGGTAGTTATTGGCAGGAAGGTGTACCCTGTTCAAGAGGTCATGTTGATCTTAGGGTATTGGGTATGGTGGTGTGATCAAATCTACAAAAAGGATACTCAACTGGAACTGGATGCGATACAACGTAAGTACCTCGCTATGCCGGGACCAACACCCAACCAAGAATTCTTGGAAGTCAAGCTCCCTGATGAGAAATGGGGATTCATCCATAGGATCGTGGATGATGGCCATGAGATTCTTGTATACGTCAACGAGGGGAACGCATGGTAAATCTATACACCGAACCGGACTACACTGCTTCAAATCTGGTCACAGGGATGGCTCGACGAATAGCCGACCTGAAGAACAATAATGATGCCCTACTCGAAAGAATACGGGTCCTGAAATCAGACCTAGAATTCCAGAAAGAGGAGCGGCAGAGGCTTGAACAGAAACTTATGGGCCGAAAAAGTTCTTGACTTCCGCCAAATTTGTGGTATACTTGTAGTATAAGCAACAAGCACTCGGACGGATGTGTCCTGACAAACCCTGGTATTTGTAGTCGAGACTCCGGAGATCGTATGAGCATAGCATTAGCCACAGAAATGCGACCCACATTACGACTCGTAACTGGGGATGAGTCACCCGAGATGGTACTCACAGAAGTTGGTAATGGATTCTGTGAGTACCTGCGGGTGGAGCGCAACGCCCCGAACAACACACTGACAGCGTATAAACGTGACCTTCAGGACTTGATCGATTTCCTTGGTGACCTGGACATAAGCCAGGTGAGCATGAGTGACCTGCGAGCCTTCCTGAAGTCCTTGTACCAAAAAGGCCACTGCGCAGCCACCATTGGCCGGAAGCTTTCGACCCTTCGGAGCTTCTTTGTGTATGCCCAGCGGGAGGGGTTGGTCGAGAAGAACCATGCTAGAGCCCTGAGAGCACCTAAGGTAGAATCCAAGCTTCCACACCTGTTGGACTCCGGGGCTATAGGACGGCTTCTGGAGGCCCCTGGAAGGGATTACCTGGGGCTCCGGGATCGAGCCATCCTTGAGACCTTCTACTCAGCGGGGGTGCGGATCAGTGAACTTGCCGGGTTGGAGATGGCCGACCTAGACCTAAAGGCAGGAACAATCAAGGTGATGGGAAAAGGGAGTCGTGAGAGATTAGCACCATTGGGCCAGCCTGCCACCACCGCCCTCAGGGAATGGCTCTCTACCCGAGGTGAGGGTGGTGGCGCATTATTCCTCAACTACCAAGACAATAGACTGAGTGTGCGGGGCATCCAGAAGATGCTGGTGAAGCACCTGAAGGCGGCTGGGTTGGACCCGACGACAACCCCACACTCATTGCGACATTCGTACGCTACACACATGCTGGACAACGGGGCCGACATCCGAATGGTTCAAGAGTTGCTTGGACACAAGTCGATTACCTCGACGCAACGATACACGCAAGTTTCAGTGGCACGTCAGCGGGTAGCCCACCGACAATACCATCCTAGGGGCTAGACGGACATGTCTGATGAAACCTACTATTACATCTTCACCGGCCCTGTCATGAACAGTCTGGCAGTTTTGGAGGTACTTCTACATAAGCTAACTTCCCTCAGAGAAATATGACCATGACCGACCTTGAAACTCTCATCTGGACTTCGAGAGAGATTCTTCCGTTACGCCAACAAGATTGGCTTTACAAAGCCTTAGATATCCTCACGCTGGATTTTCAGCATATCGGAGAAACGGTGCCCGAAGGCATCCTCATCGAAGTGATCGATGCTGAGAATGCTCGCGTCTGGTTTCCTCAGGTAAAGAAATCGGATGGTTCCAAGGGTAGTGTAAGCATTCTCACACCGAAAGATATCGTTGCTATCGGACCTGAAGTACAACTCGAAATGATACTCTTCTAGGAGGATACGACCAATGCTGTAGTGAGCACCTGAGACAGGATAAAAGCTGATGAAGGTTGATGTGAGAAAATAGAGAGACCGCCGATACTAACCAAGATGGGAAACTTCAACATGAGAACTTGGTACTAAAAATACCACCTTAAGACTGGTTGCGGAAGAAAGCAGCCTGCTTTAGTCCTAACCTCAGACGTGAGAGGCGGGCCGGACATTATTCACGTCTAGCTGGGGGATGGAAAGACGGGACTCTCCGGCGAATTTATCCCGTTACCCATGGGTGTGTCGACCGGTCTACGGGCCGGTCGGCACTATTTCAAAGGTTTCCAATGCACATTGACCATGAAGTATACATGGTGATGGATTACAGTGATCCACCTATGCCACGATTCTGGGCAGGTCACGGATGGACTTTTGATCCAATCAAAGCTGTTTGGATTAACCACTGGAACAATGATTTCGTTGAGAAGTACTACCGAAGCTTGTGCTACGCTAATTGTCAGGTGGCACTCGTCAAAGTGACATGGTCCCACCTAGCTGGGCGCACAACTATCCATGACTACCAAGTGGTGGAGAGTTGCCGATACGATAAACAACCCGAATTCTGATGAGGACTCGAAATGAAAACCTACATGCTCTACAATCCTGACAAGAGAGGATGGCTTTGTGACACGGACACTTTATGGCTCTTCTTGGGTCAAAAGGACGCCACAATCTTCACCAATTATCATAGGGTAGGGTCCATCGCTGAAGAGTTCTTTGAGGTAAGGGGCGTCCGGTTGGAAATTCAATTCTTCAATATGGTGAGAACCTGATGGGTCGTTGCGCAGCCACCGTTTGGAGGAAGGATACCTACCGGCGAACCGGTCAAGGTAAGGATGGCTTTGAGATGCACTATGACTGTTGCCAGTGTAAGCGGAAAGCCACAAACGATAAGTGGTGCTGGCAACATAACGATACCTACTTAGACTATAGGGAGACACGATGAAACCCCTGCTCAGTATTTGCTTGTTTGTGATGGCCAGTATGGTTAAAGCCCAGAAGATTCCGGCGTCGGACTTCTTTATTCGGGTGGACGAAATCAATTCCAACGAAGGGGTTGGTATCATCGCTGAGTTGCTCAGTCGGATACAGGGTGTAGGATACATCGCAGGTGAGAAACCGGTAGGATCGGGCCACTACGCCACACACAATCTGAACAACGAACTCCGCGAATTGCACCGGTGCAGCGTCTCGTATATCCCGGGAGGTTATGCCTTCAAAGCGCCCTACACGACCGGGATCACCTTAACCGAAATCGTAGAACGATCTGAGTACCAACTGCCAGGAAGCATCTACCCACTGCGGGATTGGGATGACCAACCGTTCTACCTGTTGGATGAATTAGTCGCCTACTATTGTGGGACGCTGGCAGGTATCGAAGCGGGTATGGCTGACACTGGGAGGGTTCGAGGAAGCTACCGGGAATTCTTGATAGTGCTCCACCATGTCCGCATCATGATCGACATAACCGAGGAGAAGAGTTACCCACACGTTGATGAACTCGAACTTCTCTACCAACACTTCCTAAGGCTGGCCCACACGATAGACCGTCGCATACCCAAGGCTTAACATGCAACCGACCAATCGCCTAGTATACTTCCATATCGAGGCCAGGTGTGACGAGACAGGGGAATGGTTTAGTCGCCAACTGGTCCACCCTATCTGGCATTGGGAAGTTCGTGTCATTGAGAAGCGATTCCTATTCTGGACTTGGGAGAAAACAATCCAGCTTCCAATTGATGTAGCTGCGACTGAGAGAAAAACCCGTGAGGAAGCAAGAGCTTCGGCAACATTGATGTTTGCCCGTGGTTTTTGGGTACGTATCACTGAGGTAAGACAGCAAGGTAAAAAGCGCACATCGACTATTTGTTGGAAAAATGGGTACTCCTTCAAGGGGATGCGATGATCGAAAAAGTTAGACAAGATGGTGTGAAGATCGACTACTTTGAATGGTGTGAGGATTTAATCTCAATCCTCCCTGATGTTGTTCTATCTCACTGGGTATCAGATCAATCCGCTGAGGTCAGAATTTGCATGGGCATCATGGGGTTGATGTCTTATGGGGGTACAATCATTGGGTATAATTGGGTTGCATCTCAACTAGCTCTTAGGGCTTTTCAACGTGGCCACATTGATGAAGATGACCCGCGATTAACTCCCACGGCTAAGATATATCGAATCGACGTTTACAATGATGATCCAGTTCGATCAGACTTTGTGCCATATACGGTGAAAGCCCATTCAGTATTGGACGCTCAGGTGTTGGCATTCCTACTAGATGGTGGTGTGGACAACACCGAGCCCAGTGATGTCAGGCCCGATACTGAGACAATCGTAGCACTGGCTCAAGAATGGACCAAATTTATCGAGGTGGTATCATGATCAAATGGTCCGCGAAACTAGACTTTCACAAGAACGTGGTAACGGCAAGTACTTCGTTCCGCGAGACGGCGAAGATGTTTGTCATGGAAGACATCATAGCCTTGACAGAAGAAGAAACTTCTACGTTTGGGTACATCTCCAAGTTCTCCAAGGATGATAATCGCCTGCATGATACCAGGGAGGAGGCGATTCAGCATCTCATTGATGTCGAAGAGAAGATAATCGCAAGTCATCAAGAGAATATCTTGAGATCAAGAACCAAAATCTCTCTTTTCAGGGAGGCTCTCAATGGTTGATTGGGGATCACTGCCGACAATTACCAAGTGGATTTCCTACTGGGACACGGATGATAAGGCTCGAACAATTTTAGTCGAGTTGTTTGTGTTAGAGCATCATTTCTATCTCCCGAAAGAAAGATTACCTTGGGACGCCTGGTCGATCTTCGGGTATGACTCTATAATAGCGGAGGATCATTCGATGCTATTTGATACAGAGCAGGGAGCCGCCGTGAAGTTGGTACAACTGTCAGAAGAGCGGCTAACCGAACTAGATGAATTGACGGCTTGGTGGAAGTCCCGGCTGGCTCAAGCAATGGGGATAACGATATGAATAATTCATCGTCGAAAGTCAGGATGTGGGTCGCCTACTTTACGCTTGGCGGTGAGATAAAATTGAGCAGCGACGAGTTCATCAAGACAAGATACATGTACTTCTTAACCCCTGGGAAAAAACTTTGGGAAGGCTGGCACATCTTCGGACACATCTCTGAGGTGAGCATAAACCATCCAAGGTTAGCCGACTCAACAAGAGGGGCCATACTCGCAATGAAACGGGCGGAAGATGACACGCTGGATGATGCTCGAAGAGTGGTCACCCGTATTGAGTCAAGGGTCAATCGAATCAACGAATGGCTCGACGATGGCGATGGTGGTGATTGTGAGTCTAATGATTGCCTTAGTTGCCAACTTGGGTGCCCCTATCGATGAAGGATACCTTGAAGGATACCTTGAAACAATTGGAGCAATTGGCAGCTTTTGAATTGATTATACCCGAGTTGGAGCAGACTCTGAAAAGTGCTCTTGACTCATTCACATCCACCCCGAGACATCTCAGAGATGGTCTATCAAAATAAGGGATTGAAACAACCGATTCAAGCATGGACTAGGGTCCGATACATCAACCGGGGTGGAGGTATACGGATTGTAAGAATCGGAACGATTGCCATCTGACACGCTGAGGATCATCCCAGAAAACGTTTCGTTTTGATTTGACTTCAACCCCTGGTGTGGTATACTTATAGTGTAAGACAAGGAGACGTATGAAAGAACCTATACGACGTGTATGACAAGGCATACTTCTCACCTGAAGGTGTGGAAGTCAATCGCTTAATCACACTGATCCTCCATGGGATGGGTACTGCTCAAGAGCTTGACGATTACGGCCGTGACACTATCCTACCCGAGCTTCTCAAACTAGACGCCTTTGCCAAAGGTATTGACGCACTGGGACCAGGGCATCCAATAAGGGACATGCCTATAGTGCTCAGCCTCTTACACAAGAGACGTGACCTCGACTACCAAATCAGAAACATTGAGGGGTTCTTATTTGTCCACGGTCAGTGTCAATACACTCACATGCCACGCTACCAGAAAATAGAGGACTGAACAATGGTGGAACAAGACTACAAACGGAACGCCCACGTCGTCGGAAGTGATAAGGATAGGGACTTCTATGGGACACCCTCCGCCTGGATTGAACGGTGTCGGAGAGTCATGAGCGGTATCGAACTGGACCCTGCAAGTTGTCGAGAGGCGAACACGCGGACAGTCAGAGCGGTACGGTTCTTTGATGAGAAGATAAATGCACTAAAACAGTCTTGGCAAACTGGTGCCCTCTTCCTGAATCCTCCGTACTCGCCAACCCTGACCAAAAAGTTCGCGGCCAAGTTCCGCAACGAGTGGGAGGCGGGGAAGATTCGCCAAGCTATTATCCTTGTCAACAATACGACAGAGACTGGGGCATTCGATATATTCAGCCGGTGTGCAGCTATCCATGCTTACCCTCGAAAGCGGATTCAATTCATTGGTGTTGAGGGTCGGAGCAAAACCCAGAACACAAGGGCACAAACGTTTTTTTACTGTGGACCTCGTTGGAAGAGGTTTCGAGACATTTTCATCCAAGCAAATTGCAGAATCATGAGGGAAGTATGAAAACCAAGAAGAAGACACCAAAGAAGACACCGAAACGCGGTCGTAACGCCGTTAAGTCAGGGAAGTTAGGCGAGGACATCATGGAGGCGTCTATTATGCCTTACATGCCTGTGATGGGTCACAAAGAATACATCAAACTCGAACAACCCAGAATTCAGCCTGTTGCTGTGCGACATCACCCATCGGCGCATCCGTTCAGACCCAACCCAGGTGAAAAGTCTCGCACAGGTGAAAACGATTTCATGTTGATAGCCAACAAAACTACCTTCGTTCAAGTCAAGAACCAGAATGGCTCTGGAACGACTGACGAGAAGTTGGCGTTCGCGTTTGACATCGCCCATTATACGCTCACGAAAACGCCCTATGACCGCTTCATGCTGGTGCTTCTAGGGACCTGGTGGGTTGATCGACCAAACATCCCTGAGTTCTGCCGTCGTAAAGCACTGGAGATATCCCTGCTAACCGAAGCTGGGGGTCGGAGAGTGGAGGCTGATGTGATTGTTGGTCCGATTGAACTCGCCAAGAAACTTGCAGAACTTCATGAGAGGGGTGAGCTTTGACAACCAAAATCATCACTGGCGACATCCTAAAAGTCGGCAAGAAACTTGAACAGGTTGACTGTGTCGTAACCAGCCCGCCGTACTACAAGCAACGTGACTATGGACACCCTGACCAATTAGGTCAAGAGCGCACCGTGCAAGAGTACGTCGACAACCTTGTCAAGGTCTTTCACATCATCAAAGAACAGATGTCGGATACCGGGACCTTGTTCTTGAACATCGGTGACAAGTACCTTCAGGGTCGTCTATGCGGAGCACCTTGGAGAGTCGCGCTGGCCCTCATGGATGATGGATGGGTTCTGAAAAACGATATCATCTGGCATCGAAATCGAATCATGCCCGAGTCGGCGAAGAACCGTTTCACCAACGGCGACAAAGAGTATGTATTCTTCCTCACGAAGAAAGCCTCAGGTCATACCTTTAATGATAAGGCAGTCGCGGAGGCGGCCAAGTGGGCTCATGACCGACGCGCAGGGAAGGGGCGGCACGTCTACAAGGAGACCCGTGGAGACAAAGCCCACACTGCCGCCGTTTACATCGCGGCAGACGGGACACGCAAAAGACGCTCAGTATGGACCATTGAGACCAGTCAGACCAGGGTTGGAAATCACAATGCTACCTTCCCCGAAGAGTTGGCAGAGATTTGTATCAAAGCCGGGAGCAACAAGGGAGACATGGTATTAGACCCATTCGTTGGGACGGGGACCTGTGGCGTTGTTGCTGCAAAACTCAAACGGAACTTCATTGGTATCGACATATCCTCGGAGTACACCAAAGCCGCACGTCAAAGAATTCGGGAGACTGCATAATGCTTACGTTTGATAGTTTCGATTGTATGGTGACCAAAGAAACCATCAAAGGGACTCCCTGCTGGGTATACCACGGTAATGACCTGGGTAGAGCTATCAACTTTGCACAACGTGTGCAGGCGGCTGGTGAGAAGTTCTTTGACCCTTTGACAGGGGTAGTAAGTGGGGTCCATACGGCTGTCCTCGACAAAGCGATGGTCACTTTGCTCATTGCTATGGACCATTACCATCGGTATAATGAATACTCTCAGATGATATACCCGGATGAATTCCCAGTTCTCGATAAAGGTTGCCGTGGTTTCACCGGTGAGTATGCCTACTTAGTCCACTTCGGACTTCTTAGTCGAGAAAGGGATGGAGACCTAACCTCCTACCAATTGACAGATTCAGGACGTGAGTTTATCAAAGGTGGGAAGAAAATTTTCCCCGAGTTATTTAATACTGGGGGTATCATACACGGGTATGATGAGACGAAAAAGCGGGTTAATGCCATGTCATTTTTCACAGTTAGGGAATGGGCACAAATGGAAACGCCCTTATGGTTCCTCCCCGATAAGTTCCGCCGAGAGATTCTTACCACTGAAGAGTACAACTTGAAGGGATAGTCATGCTGAAGGCCCGTCAGAGGTCCTACAAAGTCATTGCTGTTTTCGACCTCGAAGACGTGCTACCTTATATCGCCAATGGCCCTGAAGATCGTGACAAGTTTGTCGACTATGTTGTCGACGATGAGACTTTTGAAGTCCGAATGGGCTCCGACCGGATGCGACTCTTGAAGAGATGCCCATGGTGTATCTGCTGTGGTCTGAAGGGGATTCAGTTTCAATTGGAGCTTCCGCCACGAACCATCCGGCCACACTTCAATCTGTATGGGATGAATACCAGAGGGAGTCTGGTAATGCTAACCAAGGATCATATCATACCAAGATCGGCTGGTGGTAACAACCACCCTGGGAACCTTCAAACATTGTGTTGTGAATGCAACGAACTCAAAAGTTCGCACCGGGTTTCGATTGTGGAACTCCGGGCCATGCGAATGAAACTCGAACACGAACTTGTGGGACAATCTTTAACTAAGGAGATCAAATGTTAGCACAGAAAGAAATCGTCCAAATCCTAGAGGCAAAGCTAGGGTCAAACTATTATCTCCCGGATAAAACAGGTCGCATATTGGGCATAGCGGGACTCGGAGCTTACCTCTACCATACCTTGGAGGAATCCGAAAAGGTTAAGGCTGAGCTTACCGTAGTCAAGGATGCAATGAATCAACTCAAAGAGGAATTTGAGTCCTGTTTCTTAGCCTTGGAGCAAGCCAAAGAGGCCCTCCAACAACGCTGCCTACACACATCGGTGACACAGGTCGTTAGCCTTGACATTTCCAGCCCTTCCAAGTAGACTTGTGACATTTGTGAGAAAGTCCTTGATGAAATTAAGGATTCCTCTTGACAATGTCAGTTTATGTGGTATACTTGTAGTATAGGAGACAATCATGAAGAGACTGTTTGTTATTGAGAGGCGTATCGAAGGTGCCTGGAAGCCAATGTCGGTTTACAAGTTTGACAACTTTCATAGGCTTCTCGGCAACATGCCAGCCCTTGCTTCCCACTCAGAATACAGGATAAAGCGTGTTCGCTCAGCAGACGAAGCTAAACACTTATTAACCAAAACACTCTCGACATCATGGGCCCTACGGGTACAAGCGGACACCGAGCCAATAGAATGGGTCACTTGAGAAGGTAACTATGAAGAGACTGTTTGCCGTTGAGAAGCTCATCAAAGGTGTTTGGAAACCGGTGGCGCTGCACAAGCTCACCGACCTACGCAAATTCCTTGAGGATAACCAGACCCTTGTGAGCCTCCCAACTTGTCGGGTGAGACGTATCCGCTCGTGTACCGAATTTGACCACATCATTAACACGTACAATACAGTTGTAACTGGTACTCTTGATGACCCAATCGAATGGACTAACTGAAGATGGAAAAGAAAAGACTGTACATCATTGAGATAATGTTTGAAGGTGTCTGGAAGCCAATAGTACTATGTACGAGCTTCAACTTACGTACACTCGCCATCAAATTACCGACTCTCACCAGTATCCCGACCTGTCGAACAAAGCGGGTATTCTCGTTGGATGCAGCCTGTCAAATCATCAGGGATCACCAGCCCTACATGAACCATATTGATAGTCTCTGCCCTCAGCTAATTGAATGGGACGAATAATGCAAACCACAATATACTCAGGTGGACACTGATGGTGAACTGATTGACCAATGGACTGGAAACTTCTTTCGTGAACGAGCACAACTACTCTTCTGAGGCTAGTATGAAACTGTACATCGTAGAGTCCAAAGAAAGCGGAGTATGGAAGCCAGTGTCCCTCCACAAGGAGAATAATTTCCGTACTTTATTGAATGAAATCAACGCAGTTGGAGGGAAGTACCGCATCAAACGGGTCAAGACGCAGGCGGAAGCCGCTACCATCCAACTACACCCCGACCTGGTCATCACCACAGACACAAACGCCGGAGGAATCGAATGGGTCAGCTAACAACCATCTACTCGTGTGGCAACGACATGACCAGTAAGGAACTTCTACTTATGGTGGGGGCTATCGATGATGCGATCATCGACGTATGGTATCCAGAGTTGGGTTTGTCAACGGGATGGACATCCCACTCACGGGTCAAGAAATCATCACTAAACTACATCAATTGAAGGGTAAGACAATCATTACCCACAGCGAACTTGTAATCGTGATGTTCCTCCGGCAAATCCGTGTCTGTAGCATGGAGGCCAATGAATTGGAACTGTGGTGTGGAGACAACCTCATCGAACTCGCAAAGAATGGTGATATGCTCGACCCCTGGCCCGGCGGGTTCTTCGAGGATGGCTTTCACCAACGGTTTAGCTAATGGTTCGCTAACCAGGAGATCAAATGCAACTTGAAAATTGGTCCATCAGCAATATCCCTCAGGGTCCTTATAATGCCCCGGAAACCTTCCTACACACCCTCAGTGGTGAAGTGTTCGGACATCCTGGGTTTGAAGATGGGGAACGAGTCTCCACGTCCGCCATCAAACGGGTTAGCACCCTTAGTGTGGGTGGCACAGAGATACAGACAGAGAGTGGAAGTGTCTACATCTTGGGTGAGCCAGCAGAGGCTTACGTCGAGTGGTGTCGCGAGCAAGGATGCCACATACCAACCCCCGAAGAACCCATTAAAATGATAGGTGATGAATGAGTGCGAGACTCGACCTAAACGAAGCGGCGCTCAATATGAGCAAGATGCTGGCTCTAATCACTGGGTTGAATGATAAGCAGCTTGATGCCCTCCTCGTCAGCCGGGATGCTCCAGCCAGATTGAAAGCCATTACCATTGACCTACTTCGATACGCCGCCATGGCCAAAGAGAATGAAGAGCACATCCTATGAAAATCGAACAAGACCTAATCAAGAGTATCCTCAGTGATATACTGGACCCCGACACCCTGATTAAACAGAAAATCTCATCGCCGAGGCTTTACCCCGACACCCTGGCCAAGCATATCACCAAGGAGCTTCGCGAGTGTCAGGTCATCTATAATGTGATGGAGCTTCACAAACAATCGCTTGCTGAACTTGATGCAGAGTTGGAACAAACAACCGCGAGTGTCAGACACGCCAAGCAGTGCATCGAGAATGAAAAAGCCCACCAAGTTGATAGATGTAAACACCGGAGTTGGCTTGTCGTCCGGGGTGGTGTGAAAACAATCGAATGCGCCATTTGTGGAAAGGTCTATGATGAAGACAACGATACTTGAAACAACACGTTGGGAAGAAATACAAGCGTACCTCGTTCAGGCATTGAATGATAATCGTCCTTTTGGTGCTAACATTCATGTGAAAGAGGTCGCAAAAGGTATCGCCTACAAAATGTCCACCGCTCGACGCATTCGAGAGAATCTGGAAAGTGTGGATGCCGCACGGCAAGCCTTGGTCGACAAGTTTGAGGGCGAGATTGCGGCTCTCGAACAACAGGTTAGGGATATCCGTAAAGGGTGTAAGCACCCGGCCAGCGAACTGAGAACGGTTACTAGTACTGTGTGTCTCATATGTGGGGAGATAACCAATGTCTAAAGGAAGAATCATCGACAAGTGGGTCCTCAACATTGAGGACAAACAGGTTACCATCCCAGTACGGATGGTTGCAGGGGAAGTTACCGTCTTCACCGTTAAGTATCAATATGGTGAATTCGAGTTCGATCACTCCGACTCCAACATTGATACACTGAAGACCAAACTCGTACGGTGGTTGCAAGACATCGTGACGTTCAAATTCGAGACCTACTACTACATCGACTTTGGCGGTGTCACCAGTGGTTCCCTTACTGACGATGACGTACGTAAGATCGACACTTCCCTAGAGTGGCGTACATTTGACGTTGGCATCACCGCTGATGGAATGGAGATGTTTCGTGACCGATCAAAGACACAGAACGATGGGGAGTGGACCCTTGGTCGGCCAGAGACTGGGTTCATCCTGGGCTCCCACCGTATGCTTGTTCCAACCACCTCAGAGAACGGTGATGCCCTTATCATGTTGGCCAGAGCCTTCGACACTCTCTACATGGAAATGAGTCAGGGTTTCAAAGTTGACATACCTGAAGAGAGCTTTTCCCTCATGGTCAGCAAGTTATCCATGCTGAGAGGGTCGGATGGAGGGATGGGCACAGATGGCACCTAAGCTAGTCTATGACCACGAGGGGATCGTCATCAATGTCTATGAGCAGACGATCATGGTTGGTAACAACACCCTCTGGCTAAAGCGGCCAGTAAAGAAGAGTGACGTTGATTTTGTCAAAGCAATCTTTGATTTAGGTATGCAAACACGGTCCGCGCAGATTACCCAAGTCGAAGCAGTGTTGGACAGGTTGAAGGGTGGTAGATACTCTTCCCCACCTCCTCAGTACCTAAGGAAACACGATGGAAGCCTCTGACAGTGAGATACGTGCAGCCGTAGATGCGTGTACCGAGCGGCAGATAGGGAGTGTGCAAGACTCCACCAGGTGCTCATCGATATCTGTCCTCACATAAATGTATCTGCCTATGGGGACAGGACAATCGTCTGTGACCTCTGTGGAGAAATCTTATGAAGGTGCGAGTAGCTATCATCAGCTTTACCCGGAAAATGTGGACCAAGAATCAGCCCCAAGCATAATACTTATGTCCGTCTTTGTTGTACCCGCTCAAGGAGAAACTCGATGCCCGAAGGACTAAATCAGTACTTGAACCATATTCTGGTTGGCGACTGCGAGGCTGAGTTGGCGTCACTACCAGATGAGTCGATATCGGCTTGCATCACTGACCCGCCATACAATTACGAGTTTATCGGTCGCAATTGGGACGAGGCGGAAATTCAACGTAGGGTCGGGCGAATCAAAGAGTCGAAGACCCTCGTAAAGAACATTCCGTATGGTAGCGGGCTCGCCGGTGGGGTTCGTAACAAACGTTGGTACGAGCGGGTGCGTAACAACATAACTGAGTATCAAAACTGGTGCCTCGACTGGGGCAAACAAGTATTCAGAGTGTTACGCCCTGGAGCATACATGCTAGTCTTCAACAGCACCCGCACTGTCGCTCACGTACAAGTTGCACTTGAGGATGCTGGTTTTTATGCACGAGACATCTTGGTTTACAGACGCCACTCCGGTATTCCCAAAGGGCTAAATGCAGCAAAGAAACTGAAATCGATAGGTAGTGATGACTGGGAACGATGGGAGGGATGGCATAGTTGCCTGAGAAACGAGTGGGAGGGAATCTGCTTGCTCCAGAAGCCACTAATCGACAACTACATCAAGACAATCAAACACTCCGATGTCGGACTATTGTACGCCGAAATGAACGGCTCAGGCTCAGGATTTCAATCAAATATCATTGAATCGTATAAGAAGTCCAAGGCTGACGATATTAAAGGACACTGCACTGTAAAGCCGCTCGACCTGATGACTTACTTAGTGAGGTTGACCGTGCCAGAGACAAGGGGGCACATAGTTCTTGACCCGTTTGCAGGCACTGGGACGACATGTCTTGCGGCGAGGGGTTTAGGACATGATTTTGTAGGTATCGAAATAAATTCAGAATATGCTGCGATTGCAGATGGCCGATTGCGGTCAGACAAGTGCTCATCGATATCTGTCCTCACATAAATGTACGGCCCTATGGAGCCAGGACAGTCATCTGTGACCTCTGTGGAGAAATCTTATGAAGGTGCGAGTAGCTATCATCAGCTTTACCCGGAAAATGTGGACCAAGGGCCAACCCAATCCATGAAGTATTCAACCCGCCAATCACCTTGGGAAAACTCATCCGCTTAACCAAAGAGAAATGGAAGCTACTCAATGTACGGGGTGAGGGTGACATCTTTCATGTCCTAGTTGAACGTGAGGATAAACACCGATGAAGTATCCATACCCATCAAAACGTCGTAGCTGCTTTCGTCAATTGATATGCCCTGTGTGTAGGAGTGGGCTAGTATTCAATAGACGAGGTGATCATTACGAATTCGCCTTTACACACAAAGGTCACGAGCTTACTTGCAACATTCAGAGACGGCATTGCGAAAAATGTAAAGCGACTTGGTCTACTGAATTGTCACCCTGGCAAATCGACTGGGCGATCTACAAGTACTTCTCAACATTAGTGATTGATGAGGATTGGAAAGTTGCAGCAACTCAAGCGGCGAAAGATGGCGAAGCTTGCTCCGTCCCGACAGTGATTAGTTTGATGAAAGATATGATAATACCCATCAACGAAATGGAGACATGGACCAAATGGTCCAGGAATGAATACCCTGCTTTTACACGAACCCCAGTTGAAAGAAAGGCCCTCTCATAATGAAATACCCATACCCAACTGACCGTGACCGCTACCCTCAAGAAAGATGTCCGATATGCGGAAATAGTCACATAAGCAATGCTGAAGAGTCGGACGAATACACCTTTACTTCCGAAGGCCACGAGATTACCTTCAACGTTAAGAAGATGCGTTGTACATTGTCGTCAAAATGTCAATTTACCTGGCCTGGTGAAGTGACACATGATCGCATCACATGGGAAACTTACAAGTACTTCTCAACATTAGTGATTGACGAGGAGTGGGAAGTTGCAGCAACTCAGGCGGTGGTGAATGTCGAAGCTTACAACACCTCTCCGGTTGTGCGTTTGATGAAGAGTTCCAAAGTACCTATCAATGAGATGGAGACATGGGCCAAATGGGCTCGGAATGAGTACCCCAGCCTTTTCAAGTCAAATGCCATATCCGGGATAGGAGTGGGATAGGAGTGAAGAATGGTTGATCGCTTAATCTTCAGGCTCATTGTTTTCCTGTGGGTGTGCGTCCTCGCTCTTAGTGGGTTTGGATGCTATGTCTACATTCTTACGGGAGTGACGCCGATAGTTGATCGTATCTTTGTGGTGGCATTCATCACAGGTTCCGTAGCTGGTAGTCTTACATTCGCAGCCGCTATGGCACATGGGGATGACAATGACCAGGACTAACATGGAGATCATGGCGCACTACTATATCGCTGGTGCCTGTACGAAGAGTGTGCTGGAGGACGAAGACCTTAACTTGACCCGTCGAGATGTCGAAGAGTTTCTCATGGAGATGCTTCGATGCGTGAACGAGGGGATCAACAACGGGTACTTCGATGGTTACTATGCGAAGTTCATGAGAGTTGATTACACCCAAGACCCCGATGGGCGAATCACCATTGAAAGAATTCACCTCATACATGGAGTAACTCCAACCAATGAGTAGCATCATCGAAAGACTTCGACATGATGGTTTTATCAAACCACCGACCTGGCTTTCCGGGAACGTGATGTATGAGACCATTATGGGGTCGACGGCATACGGAGTGAACCTCAAAGATTCCGACCATGATATGGTCGCCTGGTGTATCCCACCAAAGGACATGGTTTTTCCTCACTTAGCTGGTTACATCCAGGGGTTCGGTCGACAGGTCCAAAAATTTGTCTGCTATCAGAAGCATCACGTCAAGACTCCGAACCGTGAGTATGACCTAAACTGCTACAATATAGTGCATTACTTCCACCTTTGCATGGATTGCAACCCGAACATGGTTGATTCGCTGTTCGTACCTCGTGAGTGTATCACTCATACGGGTACGGTAGGCGAGATGGTTCGCGAGAAGCGACACATCTTTCTCCACAAAGGTGCCTACCACCGGTACAAAGGTTACGCCTATGCACAGTTGAACAAGATGGGTAAGAAGGACGGCGACGGCAAGCGTCAGGCTTCAATCGAAAAGTATGAATTCGACGTGAAGCAGGCGTATCATTTGGTCCGCTTGCTGGATGAGATCGAACAGATTCTCACGACGGGCGACTTGGACCTTCGACGCAACCGCGAGCACCTGAAGGCTATCCGCCGGGGCGATGTGCTGGAGAAGGACATCCGGCTTTGGGCCGCTGAGAAAGAACATTCCTTGGAGAGGTTGTATGAGTCATCGACCCTACCATGGGGACCCGATGAAGAAGCTATCAAGCAGTTGCTCCTCGACTGTCTGGAGGAACACTACGGAACTCTTGAGGGCTGCATCGTTACAGACAACCAACCTATCGTCGCGCTGCGGGAGATCGCAGACGTGCTCGACAAACACCAAGGACTGTTTTCATGACTATTTTCAAACTCATCTTAGGAATCGTACTTCTAATCACAGGGGCCATTTCAATAGGCATGGGATTGGTCCCAGGCTTGGATTCTATTGAAGCACATTTTTGTTACTGCGAGGGTTTGCTAACTGTAATTCTAGGTAATTCAATTGTAGAAAAGGCGTAACATGTTTGAATTTGAAAGTAAATTAGCTCGTTCCGAGTGGGTACTTGAAAGTTCTCGCTGGACTACTGTCCAGAAAGGTATTGGGTTTTGCCTGTATTCTCAAGGGGGTCAAATGTGGTTAGCGGGGTATCCCAAGGAAGTAGTTGCAGAGAGGCAAAGCCTTCATCATACCACGGGACCTCACTTCACAACTTACAACAAACCTCTAATGGAGTCAATGTTCAACATTCCCGCCAGTGTTGATTTCGTTTCAATGGTTATTCTTTGTCATTACCCGGAGCTTACCTAATGAACGATGAATACAGCGGCTGTGGACAAGCCCACCCTGACAACCTTACTGAATGCCTCCTCTGTGGTGGTGATAAATGCGATAACTGTGATGAAGGCGACGATGTCGAGTGTCTCAATTGTGATGCTCTAGGTGACTTCGACGGCATCGACAACATCGACGACAGTTAGGACGCGTAATCTTTTGGCTCAAATTATCTTGACAACCATCAATCTATGTGGTACACTTGTAGTATACTCATAACCCCAGGAGATGACTCATGATCCTTGAGAATGTACAACCCGGTGATACCCTGATTTGGCATACTGACTATGGTAGGAGAAAAAGTCTCCTAACCATAGACCGAATTACCAAAACTCTGGTTGTTTCTGGTTGCCACAAATTCCAAAAATCAGATGGCGAAAATCAGTGCCGTGACAAATGGAATCGCAGTCGGGCGACCATCCCCGAAAAGGGCGAGATTACAGTGATTCGCAATATCAAGTACCGGGAGAAACTGATAGAACGTATCGCTCATCACTGCACCCCACACTCATTGAAAAGTATTACCCTAACCAAACTCGAACAACTCAATCAGGTACTGGAGACTCCGTGAGGAAGCTTACGTTGTATATTGTTGGAGTAGGTTGTTGTATGCCACTTGGAAGTTTGGAGCCCTCTCATTCACCCTCTCATTCACCCTCTCATTCACCCTCTTAGCCGCCGGACAATTCTTCGCTCCGATACTGGCCAGCTTGTTCACGATACCCTTGGCCGATGATTTCCTCAGGATACTGTTCCCATGAGACGACTGTACCGCAATCCTCTCTTCTGGCTCATCATATCTGGGATAATCGTTTCTTTCATCATGACGTACTTAGGGCTAATCCCATGAATTACCACAGAATGTACTCCGTCACTGGTCTGATGCGAGCCCTTGAGTCTGGCTTTGCACTAGGACTTGATTGCCAAGCATCCCCAGTGAATCTTACAGGATTCTGGGACTGGATTCGTCTCTCGCCGGACAGTGACACTTGGTCCATCGAGTGGGGTGGCTGGGGTACTCGGGAGGGGTTAGCTCCACTCGTGGGAGACTTGATCTCCTACCCATGGAAATGGCACATCGGACTCGTCGAGGATAACCCAGATGGGTCCCGAGGCGACTTTGAAGTGATGCACGAAGACACACTCCCTTGGATTCTAGGAGAATAATCCTTGACAACGTCAACTTATGTGGTATACTTGTAGTATACAAGAACACTTCACCCTGAGGACAGACATGACTATCGACCCCGAACAAGCTGACAAGTGTTTTGAAGCGATGGGTAAAATGGTAGGTGTTGACATAGGTCAAATGGTATCCGAAGGTCCGTGGCCTACCTACGTCTTGCAGCAAGGTGAGAATATGCCTGAGCATATCCGCAGAGCCCTCATAGATGATAGTGAAGCAGCTCTCATCGTAAATGAGATGGGTAAGGTCATAAGTATAATCGTCTACGGCGATTTTGTCGGCTTCCGAGGAATGAGTGTTGAGACCATGCGACAATAAAACCGCCGACAAAGGAACCTGGTATGAAACAAAACCTTGGCGACCGAATGAAGCAAAACTACGAACTCCGGCATCGTCATTACTTGACGAGGCGGACACCCGTCATCGTACGTGTTGATGGTCGGGCGTTTCACACCTTCACGCAAGGCTTCAAACGTCCCTTCGACCGAGACTTCATCTGTGCGATGACCCACGCCGCTGTCGACTTATTCGTGAATATGCAAGGATGCAAATTGGCATACATCCAAAGTGATGAGGCCAGTTTCGTGATAACCGACTATGACAGGTTGTCAACCGATGGTTGGTTCGACTACAACCAATCAAAAATTGAATCCATCAGTGCGAGTCTCATGGCGATGGCATTCAACCGGGAAATGCAACTCATAGGTAAAAACCCTTGTGCAATGTTTGATGCCCGAGCATTCAACATACCCGAGGCCGAGGTCAGCAACTACTTCCTCTGGCGCGCACAAGACTGGCACCGGAATTCGGTGACCATGTACGCACAAGCCCACTACAGTCACAATGAGTTGCATGGAAAGAACATCCATGACATGCACGAGATGCTCCACCAGAAGGGTAAGAATTGGACAGAAGACCTCCCATTCTCAGTGAAGAACGGAACCTTCTTGTACAAAGATAGCGACGACGGTGGTTTCGTGGTCGACACCCATGCCCGGCCAAAGTACGGCGATATCAACAATATCTGGGAAACTGCCCTGGGGGAGGTCGAAGAATAATGACTAAATTACTTTTCAGCATGATAGCCATCTGTATGGTTCTCCTCACAACAATGTTGTGGGTAGTAATGTACGCTTTTCTTGTCATCGATAACACTATCGACCCTGAGTGTATGTTCATGGGACTCACTGTCATTATGAGTACCGCCGTTACCGCCTGGACCATCCAGTACGCGAGGGCACTCTGAATGGATACGTTCCTTACCCTTCTGTTCAAAGTTGTTATGACCGTGATCATCGGCTTAGTGCTGTTGATTCCGGCCGTGCTCTTCTGGTGTCCGTCAATGATTGGCGGCTTGGTGATGGTCATGGTCAGTACGTTGCTGGGTGGCATCGGGATATGTGCCGTCATCAAGATTTGGAGGGGATGATGATCGACAAATTACATCTCATGTTCATCTCGATATGTGGTTTGGTTGCCACAGGGATGGGGACCTTCGTAGGATATGAAGTAGCGACCCATCTCATCAATGGTGGTGAGTATGCTCATCTGGGTTATCTCATGGCAGTCATAACCGCTGCCTTCCTGTGTTGTTTCATGTGCTTCCTATGTTGTTGGGTTGCCTCCTTCGGTTGCTTTGTGATCGGCTGCTGTTGCTTCATTGGTGAATGTTGTTGTCGGATGTTGAAACCCTTCTTCCAGAAACTAGTCAACTCCAATACCGCCGGAGCCGTCTTGTAGCTCAGTTGGGAGAGCGTCTGGCTGGCAGCCAGAAGGTCATCGGTTCAAGTCCGTTATCTCCACTCAGTAAAGTCTTTCGTAGCAACGAGTTACGAGGGGCTTTTTGTAGGGTAAAGTCGGGAAAAGTCGCGGTGCTACACGGGTGCTACGTTTGCGAACAAGAAAAAAACCGCGATGGCTCTTTGCTGACTTGACGCCACTGCTGACGGTGGCTATTGTCCATGGTACAATTGATAAAGAGGGCGTTGTTTCCTGTCGATGCCAATGGAGAGGCGTGGACGTGCCCCAATGAGAAACCTGATCGGAACTATCCCTGGCCGCTGTGAGTTTGCTGCGGCTATCTTTTTGCACAAGCATACCTGAGGTCGAATTATGACCACCGAAACTCAGCCCAAACTCAAGCTGGTGTTACTGGACGGGGCAGAAGACGGGCGCGTCAGGGTTTTGCCCAAGAATGGTGAAGAATTTGTCGTCACAATGGAACAAGCTGTCGACGCCTGCGGCATGCAGAGCGATCAATTCCGTTTTGCCGATCAGTTTAAGGAGCTTCTTGACGCCCTTACAGAGTGGATTGAGCCCCGTCTCAAGACAATACAAACGGCACATATTACTACTCGTGGCCGGGGAATTCTTTTCCTCGTAATGCAAAGAGCGGTTGAGTTTGACCAGCAACTTACGGATGAACTCACGGCGCTAGATCTGAAGATCGCCCACGACGAGCGATTTGACCGGATTGAGTTTGAGGTCCTGGCTATTCCGGCTGTCTCCAAACAGTCCTTGAGTGCGTTCTTGGCGACGGGGGGGGGGGGGCTAGGGTATGCCGAGTAAGGATGCTCATGTTGCCGCGGCTCTCCAAAATCAGCAGGTCATCAATTACCTCTCAGATAGACTCAGTGTGTCAACACAAGGGGCTCGACAAGGGGCTCGACAAGGGTCGCGGTCAAGATGGCAGACGTGTCTACACATGTCAATCATGTGGTTATCAATGGTCTGAAGGACTTCAAGGGAGAAAGAAATGAAACGTTTGATAACCGGACTCTTGACCAGCTTTAGTGGGATACTGCTCGTCGTAGTCGGGAGTTGGCTACTTTTGTTATGCTTCTTAGGTGGTTGCGTTCAGCCTGAACCCCCTCCGCAAGAGCCGCCGCAAGAGCCGCCGGGCTTCCGTCTCAACATCGATATTGGTAGAATCGTCGACATCGACATCGCAGGTCGGAGATATAGGGTGCGTGTAAACACACCCAATGGTCCCCGCTTGGTCTGGGTGCCCGATACCGATATCCACATTGACATTGATGGAGGACTCCGATGGGTCAACTAAAGAAAAGTGAAACCGACGAAGGCATCCCCGGGTGGCAATGGGTCGATGGCCCTGGTTTCATGGACATACAGGGTAACGAATTTGCCCTTGACAGTATAGTCTTCGTAGGAGTCGAGGGTAGAAGGTTCGCCACTGAATACGGGGAGGCTATTACGAGGTGTGAAGAGCTAAGGAAACTCGGCATCATGAAGCACAAGCGCATCTTAACCATGAGACGCCTCGAAAAATTGGCTGACATTCAAAAACGTACGCTTGAACTGTCTCCATATTGCTTCCATTGTGCCTTGCCTATGTGGTTCGAGTTCAGTGGAACTTATCTGAAGGACGCCAGAAAGCTGTACCGAGTCGAGGTTTGCAAATGTGAGAGTGAGGAGTCTCCCGATGCGATGTATCGCTGTGGCGATTGTTTTGACCGCTTAGAGTTGTACAATACCGTATCCGATCCATCAGAACTACTCGTGGCGGCATGTGCAACCTGTAACAAAGAAGACTCGGTGCATCTGCAAGCTCGTGACCGCACACGTCAATTCCACCAACAGGACGAGAGTTTCGTAACCTGGGTCGACAAAAATGGTCTCCAAGAAATTGTTTGGTCAACAATTTCTTGGAGACCATTTTTGGACGGAAGTGGAAATGACCTGTTGTAAAGATTGCCTCCAGCCTTTAGAAGGTCTAACCCCCTGCCGTGTCTGTGAACAGATACGTCGAGACCATGATATGATCCTTACCGACAAAGGTAAAATGGTAGAGATGAGGCAGGGGTATTACATAGGTAAGGACAAGACATTGCAAGGCGAGATTGCTATGTTGAAGTTGTACAACGGAAATGAAGTTGAAGCTCAGTTCGATGATAGATCGGTTGGGCGTTTCGCATATCACTGGCATGAGTTCCCCTACAGCTTGACGTACAACTTGAGCCGGGGACACATGTGTCCGAAGAACATCGCCAACCGGCTCGGCGCGAATGCCGATCGCAACACGCACACCACATTGAATGCCTGCCCCCAATGGCAATGGCATAACAATGGCATCTGGAAGGACATGGAGAGGCTCACCGAGAACTGGGCCGATGAATGGGGTAAACTGTGGGTGATCTGCGGACCGATCTTCCTCGACCGGCAACCTCGCCTTTGGCTTGGTGAGGAAGGTGAGAAGCTGATTGCCATTCCCGATGCGTTCTACAAGATCATCATCAGTGATAGTTTACCCATGGCTGAACCACAGGTTCAAGCATTCATCTACCCACATGCAATCCGCCCCAGTGACAACCATAAGGAATACAATCACAGGAAGTTCCTCGTCAGTGTGGATGACATCGAGAAGAGAACCGGCCTTAACTTCTTCACCGTGCTATCCGAGGATGAACAGGCAATCATCGAAAGCCAACCAGCTTGGGACGTATGGGACGACCCAGGGAGTTACTACCTACCATGACAAGACCAGCAGTTTCAAATCGCGATCTGACCAGACAACATTGCTTTTATCTCCGGGAAGTCACAGGGGCGCTCCCAGAGTTCCCTGATCATTTCTATGGCGAGGAAAAGCCGGAAGATAAAAGGGAAATTTTCGATGATGACTACCTGAGAGATCGGTGGTTCTATGCCGAACTCCATGTCCGTAAATGGGGTTGGTATGGACCAATAGCACTCGGAACAATCTGTGTGACTGACAGGTATCCCAACGGTATCGGTGTTGAATTCATGGGGATGTCTGTTCTTGATGATCTCAGAGGGGAGGGGTACGGACGGGCTCTGATCGAATACATCGGCGAAAAATGGCCCAACATCAAATGGTACGATTGTTTGGTGTCTCGTGCATTCATGGATAAACTTGTCGAACAGGGGGTTGCCATATGTATCTCTAAGGGTAACCAAAGTGATCGATACAAATTTGGCAAACCGCTGAACCGTCCACTACCTGAAGGGGGGGGGGATTGTATAATGGGTCAACTAAGGTCTTACAAATTCATCGGCGGTCCTTGTGACGGCACATATGATCAAGTGGATAACAATGTTGAGCATGTTGATGCAATTGAACCGACTCCTTTCAAATTTGATCCGCATGATGCAGAGAAATATGTGCCCCAAAAGTTTACTCGATACACTCTCCGTATATTTGGCGAGTTCCCCCATCGAGTCTTTTGTTATGCTGTTGCCGATTGGTCTGACGTGTATGTTCTCTCGCAACTCATCCACCATTACCAAGGCCACTAAATCATCCACTACCTGAGAGAGGAACACATGATGGATAAATCGAAATTGAGGGCACTTGTCGAAAGGGTTATCGCCTCTGCTAGTAAAACTCCCGGCAATAAAGTCAAGGTCAGTAAAGCCAGGTTGGAAGCTCTTGATGAGTATGCCAAGCGAACCAGTCAAGAGGAGTACGCCGCTGAGTCTGGTATCAACTGTCCATTTTGTCAAGAGGTATTCGATGTTGAATTTGATGACATTTGGTGCCTCGATGGTTTGGTAGTTACCCAAAGTTGCCACTGCAATACCTGTGGAGAAACTTGGGATGAAGAGTATGCTCTAAGAGGTTACCACCGGACATGAGAGATACCTGGAAAGAGACAGTCCTAAGACTCGTTGGCTCGGGACTTGTCGCTGGCATCTCGCTGAGTATCCTACTGGGAGCCATCCAGTTCTGTCGATACGTGACCGTGGACTTCAGTCAGGCTAAGTTTGAGCCGGGTCAGGTGGTTGAACTCAAGCTGGGCGGTAAGGCTCAGATACTAAGTCGTAGTGGTATCAATGAAGGCCACCCCTGGGAATGAAACCTGTGTTCAGGTACAGGGTCCGCGAAAAAATTACCAGGGTTCCCTCAAGAGGACAGACAATGTCTACGAATGGGAAATAAACGAACCATTATCAAGAGCCATTAGGCGGGAGCCGTTATGGCCATGATCCTGGAGATTAGGGTTTCTATTTTCTACTTTTTGAGAAAGGTTTAGTGCTATGTACCAGCAGTTGAAGTTCCGTGTTCGAGGTGTCTGCCCCCTTCTCATGCACAATGGTCGCTTGTCGAATCCATTGAACAGCTTCTCCAAAGCCATGAAAAAGATCAGTGGGAAGCGGAGCAAAACCGATGAGGATTTTGCCGAATTGGCTCGGGTCGAATTCTTGGGTGGTCTTTACACTGACAAAGAAGGGCATCCCGTCCTGCCGGGTGAGTTGATTGAAGCCACAATCGTCTCTGGTGCCAAAAAGAAACGGAGGGGTCCGGCGGCCAAGGCTGGTATCATCGTTGAAGGTGATGCTTTGTTGGTGTACTCAGGTCCCAAGACGGCCGAGAAACTTGTCGAGGATGATGCTTTCCGAAACTCCTCCTCGGCTAAAATACAACAGAATCGTATTATCCGGACCCGGCCTCAATTCAATGAATGGGAGTGTGAATTCACCGTTCACTACCTTCCAGATCAAGTCGACCCTGGGGAAGTCAAAGAGTGGGTCGAAATTGCCGGACGTGTCTGTGGGTTTGGAGACTGGCGTCCCCGTTATGGTCGCTTTGAAGTACTGGAGACCGCCGCATGAGCATCACCATTGACATACTCGATCTGACAAAAGGTTCGGTCATTTCAACCGAACTAGTCGAGCAGATGACTGGTCAAAAATACGGGACACCCCATTATGACCTTGCGGTGATGGTATTGGCTCAAGAGATTGACCAACACTTACGTCGTAAAGATATCATCGTGACTATCTGCTCAGTGAAGGGTGCAATCCATATCCTCACGGATGAGGCCGCGGCGCTCTACAATGTTCGGCAGAGTGAGCTTGCTGTGAACAAGCTGTCCAGGGCCTATGGACGGAACCGGGCGGTCGAAAGAAAGAATCTTGGCGAGATAGATCGTCGAGTCCATGTCCGGAACGTCGATCTCCAAGGTAGGATGCTCACTGAGGTTCGACGTGTGCGGCGAGAGTTCTTCATTGAGGAACACCAACGTAAGACACCTGGTTTGAATTAAGGTAAGGTTCGTTCGGTAAGGTCGGATTGGGTCGGGTACGGTGTGGTCAGGTATGATATGGTTCCCACGAACGCCCTCCCTTCGGGGAGGGTGCTGTGAGACCCTTTGTAGTAAGGTGGGGTGGGGTGGGATGTGGTAAGGTCGGGTATGGTGGGGTGTGGTGAGGTGGGGTGTGGTGAGGTTCCCACGAACGCCCTCCTTTCGGGGAGGGTGCTGTGAGACCCTTTGGTCGGGTACGGTAAGGTATGGTCAGGTTGGGTGAGGTCTTGGTGTGGTAAGGTTCCCACGAACGCCCTCTCTTCGGAGAGGGTGCTGTGAGACCCTTTGGTGAGGTCGGGTGAGGTAAGGTGTGGTCGGGTACGTTAAGGTGAGGTTCCCACGAACGCCCTCTCTTCGGAGAGGGTGCTGCGAGATCATCACATGAGATACCTTAACCTAAGCCGTTATTTATCAACAGGTTATGGGAAAAAGGCATCAGAAGTGTCTAGCTTTACTTCTGAACTCATCACATAAGAATCACATGCTCAAATCAATCAAATTCACAACTGACTGGCGAGTGTTCCAAGAAGGCATGTCGTTCACCTTCACCCCTGGGGTGAACCTGCTCGTAGGAGACCAGGGGTGTGGCAAGAGCAGTCTACTAAAGGCGATACGCGGGTGTGGTGTCAAGCTGCCCCTTTCTGATCGAGATTGGTTCAAGGAGCCGGTAGCCGATGTTGTCACGGATAGATCATCCGAATGTTTCAAGTTTGACTTCGAGTATGACAACATCAGGACAAAGAGTAACTTCGGTGAGAATGTAGCCTTTCAAGTACAAAGTTACCGACACAGCCACGGCGAAACCAACCAAGGAATACTTGGTAACCTCGTAGGCGCTGTCGATAGCATCCTGTTCATGGATGAACCCGACATGGCCCTGAGTGTTCGGTCGATCCTGGGGCTCGTCGAGAAGTTCAAGACATGGACAAAGGATGGCAACCAGATTATTGCCGCCGTCCACAACCCTCTGATCATCAAGAGTTTCCCTTTGGTACTCTCCCTCGAACATGGTCAATGGATGTCGAGTCAAGATTTCATAGGGTCTCAGTACAAGAACGTGTAAACAGCTTGTGTAAACAGCTTGTGTAAACAGCTTGTGTAAACAGCTTGTGTAAACAGGTAAAGCCATGAACGAAACAGGTAAAGCCATGAACGAAACAGTCCGTTGCCATTGTGGTGCCACCGTGACATATGCCAATCCGTCAAAAGGGTGTGTCAACATCGGGCACTTTGAAAGTACAACCGGGTGGTTCTATATAGCCAATACCTACTCAGGTGAGGCTACTTGGATGTGCTCTAAATGCTACGCCAAGCTAGTCGAATATGCTTTGGCCGTTGAAAAGTTATTAGGGCATCCGAATGTGTCCCTAGATTCAATCCTCAAATCCAGTAGGAGATCAAGATGAACAGGTTTGACTTCGACCCGCCGTTGGACGAGGGGATAAGCGCCTACGTACTTGCACTACGCAAACACGGTGTGGATACTTTTGAATCATGCGAAGGTGGGGCAGGTCACATCTACCCGGACCCTACTGTGCGATTCCATGGTGAATTATCAGAAGGGTTCCGTGCATTAGCAGTGGCCCTAAAAGAAGGTTTGCCAGTCTCAGAATTGAAGCGATACTGGGTAGTCCAAGACGGGGAGCCGCAGGGTCCCTGGTGGGAGATTACGTTTGTATGAAAACAGTCACAAAAACAGCCCTGATAACACTGATTTCATTCGTGGAATATCTCTTGGAGTGTGACGACATCAAAGCGGTCGAGGTACTCCGTGAGGTAGGTCACAGGCTTAGAGATACCGGGCAGGCCGCGCTCTGGGAACAAAGGATACTAGACAGTGATGCCCAACGTCAAAAGACATAGTACTCAGAGTCGACTTGAATCATCCACTTGAAGAAAAACGCATCATAGTGACCACACTGTAGGCATCTCCACAAGAAGGCTCTCAACTGTCGGGTGGTTACCCTCGGAGAGTGTGCAGCATCATCAACTACTGGTAAATGCCACCCTATCACGAAGTTGGACATAAATCTCAACTCCTTGTCCCATCTATGGTTTCCGGTGTCGTACACAGCAGTGTTATAGGTCCACAAGTTGGGGGACATCAAAATGAGATTCGATTCAGACGTATTCCAATCTTGATGATACCTCAAATGGTCAAGGTTCGCTTTCTCACCAGGCGTATTCCAATCTGGATGATTCTGTCCGACTAGAATCATGGTGTCAATCGGGAGCCACATATAGATATACTCGTCAGTCGAGGACCGTACGTACACACTAGGCTCTCTCAGTTCCGGACATACATATCCAGTAGGTTCTCTCAACCCGGTCCACAGCTTGAACTGTTGGACCAATCTAGGGTTCGGGAGAAGAACCATGACCGTGTGCCCCTTTTCAAGCTCGCTTAGAACCAGGCGCTTGACATCATCAAATGGGTGATGAGGTTCAATCATTTATCCTCTGGGTACTTTTCTTTCAGGATTTCTAATTGTCGAAGTTCCTCGGTTCGTCTCTCTGAGATTTGTTTGTCTCCATCGCCACCTTCATTTCAGCGCGGGACTCTTCATAAGACACAAGTGCCTCATCGTCCCAAAGGTACTTGACAAGGAAGGAGAAAGTCCCCTGGTCTTGCCCACCATAATTCCAAGTCTCATCCCATTCGACAATGACTAAACCGGAATCGATAGACCATTCAAAATCAGCATACTCTACATAGGGATATCCATACCCTTGGTTAGTTGTATGGTGTGCTACAATGTAGCGTTTGGCTACTTCCAGAACTCGTTCATGGATTTGTTCCCGCAAGGAATTCGTTTCTTGCCGGAGCGCTTCAATTTGTTCAACTATCTCACGCATAGCTCATCCTGATAAATCCAAGTCGTGAGGGGAATCCTCATCAATCATCCCTTTCAACGCCTCAATTGCAGGATGCCTATAGTAATAGACTTTCGTACCATAGTCGTCATGCCTGTAAGTTTGGTATGGCTCTTCTGCGTGGATGACCCTGTTCAACTTGACATAAGAAGCCATGTCGGCTAACATTTCACGTAAGTCAAACTCAGTCCAGTCAGCCGTCTTCACTTCATCCATGTCGAATGTGACGGAGAAGTCTTCATAGTCCTCCCAGCATTCAGCGCCAGGCAAGAAGTTCAGCCAGCATTCCAGCATATCCTTGGTTTCGGCTATTCCATAGTGGTAGTCGCTAAACCACTTTTCGTCAAGGTTCTTCGGCGTCAACTTCCTCCACATACCTTTGCGGAACGCCCACTTGTCTCGTAGGACTGAGTCAACGCCAAGGTTGAAAGACATCGAGGTTTTGTAGCAAGTGATAGTCATACGTTGCCCCAAGATTTTGAGCCATGTTGATAACAAATGAGTCACGGCTGTCTACCAATTGCCCACGGGCGAACATTTCGCCCCTCTCATTCCAATCCGAATGATTCTCGCCGACCAGAATCAAAGTGTCCAGCGCTAACGACTTCAACGAACTTTCTACCGTCGAGGCCCGTAAGTGTACGTTCCTGTACTCCTTCAGTCCCTCAAATTGACGCTTGAACTCACTAACCCATCTGACATTCGGGAAGAGGATCATACAAGTACGTTCACTATTGGACGCCTCTAAGCCAGCCGACTCCATAACATCATCGAGTGCTGATGGACCTTTTGGGCCTTTTGGGCCTTTTGGGCCAGATTGGAGGCTCTTGATGAGTATGCCACTAATGATATCTCTCCACAAATCCCCGGGCGCTACGGTGATGTAGTATGAGTCCGGTTCCAATATCGTCTGATCGCGGACAAATCTATTAAGCCAATGCTTCACACAATGGTCAGAGATGGTAGTTGAGTTGTCAGGGACCCCTCCACCCACTTGTCGATACTCAACACGAAGCTTCGAGTAGTGAGTATTCCAGACAAGGGTCACTTCAGCGATGCCATCAGTCCAATTACGGACGGCTCGGGCGATCAAGATATTTTCTTTCATGGTTATCTCCAAACGCGCTTATGTTAATGTTAAACTTCACCAGGCTGTTTGAGACGTATCCCTTCAATGTCGACACATTGAAACCACCCATCCTTATCTTCGACAAGACCATAAGAAATCTGGTCAGCCATGTCAATTTTGTGGAGGATACCATCCTCTGGCGCGCTGTCGACAGTACCCCAGACGCATGGTCGGGGAAGAAGAGCCTCTTTTATCATGGCAGCTTCTCGTCGCCGATTCTCGATATCGGTGTCCCTCCAGAGCCACCACTTCGCAGCGAAGTAACTCGCAACAGAGACAAAGGCAATACAAGCGAGGTGTAAGCGACAGTACCATATTTCGTTTCTCCAAATGCGATTAGGCGCTTAGGCGTCTATCTCTTCGAGTACAAATTCCATACTCTCGGGGAAACGGAAACAAAACAAGGCAGCATCAGGGCGGTAGCGTTTGATGTGAAGTTTGATGAGCCCCTCAACATTCTTGTCAAAACAAAAGATACCATCACCAAAGTTGGCATCCGCAACTGTGTATAGCATTGAGTCCACCCACATCCACAAATCCCTTCTCGAAGTTGGAGTCGGAATCTCATGGTATCGTGGGTTCGATTTATATGCGATACGTTGCCCATACTGAATAGTATAAGGGGTAGGACCACAGTCTGGAGTTTCATGCAGTGGACGACACCCATGGAATTCTTGACACGAATAGTGTCCACACTTACAGAGCCATCCAGACCCATCAGCAGGGACATTAACGATTGCATGACACTTCCAACACTCATCGCCTTCAAAGCCCCTCCAATAAGGGGAGTTGACATAGCTCGCAATAAGCTCAGCAGTCCAGTTGGTCTCGATGTATTTCATGGTGTCTCTCGTAAGCAACGGATTTCAGCAGCCCCTATAGATTTGCGCAGTTTCTCAGCAGCCTCTTCAGCTAGGCTACGTTCAGGGTAGACTTGCATGATAGCCAATTCATCGAGGCAACGGTCATGCCTCAGTACGACAAATGTGTATGACATGGGTCTCCAAACGCGCACGGGTACGACTATGTTAAGGGATTATTTCTGTGTATTGGTAAGCCATCGCAATGAGCCACGTAGGTGTGAAATCGTCGGGCACATGCCCAACCAGGATGAACGCCATCACGCGAGCATCCAATTCGCTGTGAGCGCGAACCTCAACCGTTTCTGATACAGGATAATCCGGGGAACGCAACCCGCCAAACGGGACCTCCTCTCTACTCTCACGTATCTCAGTGACGACACTCACCTTGTAGTTCTTCTGGGTGTCTCCCCCTCCCCGCCTATCAAACCACCTGACGATGCACCTCAGATCAGCCTCATCATCAGGGTTGACAACAAGCCACATCGCGACAAGTTTCTCGCGGAGAAAGTGAAGAGCACATCGGCACATCACACCATATTGCTCCGAGGCCATGAAACCCTCCTTGTCCTTCCAAGAAGAATGCCACCCGGAAACTTCTCCTTGGACACCACCAATCTCGGCAGTCACAGTGATGTGCAGCCCAGGTAGTTGACCTTGAGGGTTGTGTCGACTCGCAACACCTACCGTGTATTCAACCTCCATATCATACTCACAATTGGTACATTTACCAGGGTTAGTACAGCCAGGACATTCGGGTCCGTCATCGGTAAAGGATATATTACCCTCACCGAACATCACAGTATGGTCACCCATGCAGACTATCGGCCAGTTAGACAGATCAACTCGCATATCACATCTCGGGGTTAATTTCAAACTCATTCAACCACCTGGTACTAAACCCACCTCACCCCGGATACGAATCCGATAAAGTCTACCGGAAGGGCTGCTCTCCTATCTCTCAACAACCTGACCATAACCGCCCACCTTTAATTCAACCACGTCACCAACCTCCCACTTCAGGTTGCGTTGGTACTCGGCGAAATCATTGCGATAATTCCTGTAGCACCCCTAGCCAAGAGTCAATATGGCTAAAATGACCACAGTAACAACGGTATTGCAAATGATGTCTAGTCATTTGTCAGGCATCTTAGACATAGACACCACCTTCCGAGGTCCAGAGATCGCAGATCATATATGGTAGTGTGAATTCGTCCACTGTTTGTCTCCAGTTGAGGTAATGAAATTGTTATCGTGCGAACTAGCGTGCGGCCGCGTCAAGCACGTCTTCTAGTGATACATCACAATTGCTGAAGCCGTAGCCCCAGCTAAATCCGTGATCCTTGCAGTTGCCGCTCACATCATCCGGCGTGAGACCAGCGTCTCTCAACTTGGCGGTTTGTTCAGCGTCGAAACATCCAGCATCCCACCAGTCGGAAACCGTTGGTGCCGAGAATTCAGCATAGACCCAATTCTCGGCTGTGTCCTCGACTGAGTCGCTTCCGGTCAGCCATTCGTGGTACTCTTGGGCGGCGACGGTTTCGATCATGTCACGCAGCGGGATGCGGTCAGCCGGGTCGATTCGGCGGGTCGATTCGACGGGACACCTCGTCGGCAAACTGTTTTTCCCGTTCGATGTACTCGTCGAATCCGTCGAATCCGTCCTCCAGGTTTTCGGCGTCTACGATCGCCAGCCACCCATCATTGAGGATGGTTAATTCTGTGCTAGTGTAGCCGGCCGTGTTTTCGGGATTGAACATGTCTCATGGTCTCCAGTTGAAGTTTTGTATACTACAAGTATACCATCCTTTGAGTCAAAGTCAAATGGAATCAGACATATTCCCAAGAGTATCCACCCACTGTATATTGTAAGTTGTTACAAACTCTCCAAATGTTTTTACCAGAACAACCAGATGCTTCCCCAGCAACAGCCATACTGATAAATTCGACACCATCACTACGTCTGACAGCCCTGCCACAATGTGTACCATCCCGTCTTTTATCAAGACCGTCCTCACTCTTAGTCCCATAGCAAAGGTTACCAACTGAATTATCGGCTGTACCCTTCGGACCATGACGAACCTCTTGACCCTTAGGACATGGTCCAATCCATGCTTTTGCTACAAGCTGATGGAATATACTTAGTCCGTTGAATCCCTTCCTTATGCAAACCTAACGTAAGATGGCCAAACTTATCATTTGGAGCAGGTCAAAGAATCCGACCCTTCAGTCTTTTCGGAAAACCCCATGGACCCTTCACAACCCGATCGACAGATCGAACTCTCCCAAGATTCGATACCTGGTAGAATCCCTCAAAATCAATCACGTCTCGCTAGTGTTCTTTCATGGTCATACCAAAAAGTCCACAAAATCAAGTGACTCGATGAGGGTATCCAAGTCGGCCAACATGTCAAAGAAGTCCCGTGTGCCTGGCGCTACCAGGTGACCCCGAGCCCTCAACTCCACCCTCGTGTCGGGTGTATCCAAGACAGTCCAAATCTTTCGGAATGGTTCATCGAAGCCGTGCCATTTTGCATCTTCGAGACTCCGCACAAACTTGCCATCACTCTTGATGGTAAGAAGGTTAAAATTGGGGGCGATCTCAATTCTGTTTCCTACTTGTCTACACTGCATTAGAGGTACTTCCTAATTACGACTTCACTAGAGATGTGATAGTACATGATTGCCAACTGAGAATAGAACTTGGCAGTCATATCAGCAATGGTATCCATCTGAACTCGGGTACAGGCGATCCGGACAGGGATCATCCGTTCCTGGTAAAGCTCATCCTCGGGTGAAATCCACTGACCACGGACGGGCGGCATGATGGTCAGCCCACCAGTGATTTGACGTACCTGAGCATCCCAAACTCGATGCCGGCGTGTCCTGATAGGTCGGCCATTAGGCATAACAGTCGGAACAAGAATTTCCCAAACATTCATCATAACCCTCCGAGATTCTCATAGGTCTTTTGACACAATGTTATTGGTGTATTTCTTTGCAGCACGGAAGGCGGCTGCGTACTCGTTGTACTTGGATGGTACAAAAATCCGGCTCCTATTGCTCGACAAGTAGAAATGTCGGCCTTCAGGCCAGCGAGAAATCGTGATACGCTCATCTTCAATGATATTTGGCCATCTCATCTCTTCTGACTCAATCGTGCTGAGTACTTTCACTTCAGCCAGTGGTAACATCCCGCCTCTTGAATTGACTGCTACTATGACCCCTTCAAGTAAGTATTTTTCAATTGTCACTAACCAACCCGCTGCTAGTACAACAGGGCTGTAGAAACCAGGGCATTTCTCTTGAGGAAGATGCGGGTCCAAGGCAAACATACAAAAAAACCGGCGGGCAACCCCTTCATGTAATTCCATGAGTGTACCCATATCGCCAGGCTTCACGATCAGATACCATCCTTGGAGATCAGGGAGGTCAGGGTGTGTTTGGCAACATGCAAATTGATACACAAGAATACTCTCAAAGTAAGTTGTTGATAATGTATTCACAGACATCACTCGGCGTGATGTGAAGGCTTCGATTCCATGCTAACTCATCGGCCACCTCACCCGGTAAGCCGAGTAGGGTATGAAACCTCACGTCGAGGCGTCGAGGGTGGAATATGGCCACACAGGATCGTCCTATCACGTAGACCCAAATAACACCATTAATGTGCAGTTTCCTAGTTTTTCTCATACCAATTTCAACAGTAACCATGACTCGGATATGTCATCTGGAAGCCACGTCAATTGATACTCGCGGCCAGCATCCACGCAAGCCGCTATGATCCGATCCCGATTGCCTGCATGGACCGGCAATTGTACCGATACTGCTTCTTTCAGCAATTGATCAATCTGGGCTAATTCGTAGCCGAGAACAAAAATCTCCTGCGCACTATGTCCATCCAACTCGCCATTGTCGATTTGAAACGATTTAACCAATCCGAATTTAGACATTAACAATTTCCTTTTGAAAAAGATTTACTCACGGGTACACTCACGGGTACACTCCAGTGTTGAATAATCAGTTAGGGTGGGACTTGAACCCACATGAGTTGCCTCTCGGGATGTCTTGCGTCTACCAATTCCGCCACTTGACCAGAGCCAAGGTGGGACTTGAACCCACACAATTGAACGTCCGAGCGTCTACCAATTCCGCCACCTAACTGCAAAATTCTTGCTTACTACAAGTGTACCACAATTTGCAAGAAAGTCAAATCAAATCATCAGCTAAAGTGGGACTCGAACCCCACATGAGTTACCTCTCGGATTGTCTTGCGTCTGCCAATTCCGCCACTAGCTGTCAAGCGTACTCCCACCCGAAACCGCCCGCTGTATGAGCTAAGCTGTTACAAACCTTCCAGATGCCCTTAAAATTACACCCGGATTCTTCACCAGCTACAGTCATACTGGTGAAACATTTTCCATCACTGCGCCTGACAGCACGTCCGCAATGTGTGCCGTCCCGGCGACGGTCAAGACCATTCTCACTTTTTGTGCCATAACTCAGATTAGAGAGGGAATTATCGAGGATACCCTTTTTACCATGACAAACCTCCTTGCCCTTAGGACATGGACCAATCCAGGCTTCCGCCACTAGCTGATGGATATGCTTAGGCCATAGAACACTTTCGCTGGATAGGTCTACTTTAAGATATCCCCACTTATTTGGCGAAAGTACTAGAATCTTACCTTTTCGTTTAGATGGACCACCTCGCCAATGTCGCACCACCCGGTCAACAGACCGAACTCTCCCGGCGTTGCTAACCTGGTAAAAGCCTTTCCAATCAATCACCCATTTCCAACACTCTCTCATCACAATCTCCAATAGAAAGAGAGGGCAGGGCCGGAGCCCGACCCTCTCAATTCAAACTCAGTTCACCAACCAATCGCCGACCCTAGTTCATTTCCCCCATGTGCAACAGGGGTAGCGGCATAGAACTGCTTCCGTCGAGGAAGTAAATCTTACTCGAAGGGTCTTTCGAGATTGCCTTCAGAGCTTCCAACGCTTGAAGCTTGATGTAGGCCGGTGAGTCAGCGGTTGCCTTGTTGATGGCTTCAATCTCATAAGCAGTGGCATCAGCAAGAATCCGAATCTGATCGGCCTTCTCCATGGCGGCAGCCTTCTCAGCGGCAGCTTGGACTCCCTTCTGTGCCATCTCAGTCTCGAACCGTCGAAGCTCAGCCTTTTGCTCTTCTGCGCGCTGTTCGCGAACCTTCTTATTCTTGATCGCATCCTGGATATGCAGAGGCAACTGAATGTTACGGATCAAAACGGACGTGATGGTGGCGTACTTGCCAACCCGTTCCTGAAGTCGAGTCTGAAGGTTGGCCTGCATTTCAGACTGAACCGACTCTTGGAACAACTCTTCACAACGCGCAACAGCCTTTCCCTCGGACCTTACCAGCGAACGGAAATTGGTGGCAAGTTTGACAGCCACAATATCTGCGGCCAATCCTACATCAGACTTGGCAGCCGGGGCAGCCGTTCCGTTGATATTGTAGATCACACTTACATCGATCCTCGATGTCTGTTGATCACTCGTCGGAACCGCGACAGCAGTAGCGTCATAGCTCTTCTGTCGAATGTCATAGGTGTCCCAAGTGTAGAGTGGGTTCACCGGGAAATTCAGACCCTCAGTATATGACGTGTCAGAGACATCGCCGAACAGAGTCGCCACACCAACATGGCCAGCAGGGATCGTCTTGATGGAAGCAAAGCCAACCACCAAGAGAACTACCACAGCAATCGCAACACCAAACATTACAAGACGAACTCGCATCACGAACACCTCCAAAAAAGGGGGAGAAAAAAGGTGGATACAACACCACCGGAAAACACCAGATCAGATCAAACTAAGAAAATGCTCCACAAGATACAACTGCGGAACCATGTGAATCTTGAGCAACTCAAGGCCAGCGACAGTGGCAATGAGCCCTGCGAAACACCCTACGAATGCCCACACCCAGAGTGTAGTCATTATCCCGGCCTCGCTTACGGAAGCAATGTATCGCGCCACCCAAGCCGATTAAGGCTAGAAGTGTGAAAATTGACAACCCGACCAGGTTACTGATCCAGCCATAGGCCATCGCTTACTCGGCGACTCCCGGAGCAATCTCACTGAGAGAGGCCAGTATTTGGTCAGTGTTATTCATCAGTCGTTATCATCCTCACCAAGGTATTGGTCAATGAACCCGTCTTCTAACCGACTCTCATCGAATCGATTTGCCACATCAAATTTATTCAGAGGATTCTCATCCCATTCACCTACAGGGAGAGGGCAGTCTTCATCGTCATCCTCACCGCAGAGTTGGTCATCTGCCAACTCGTCAAGAGGATGGCACGCGGGACCCCAATCATCCTCCTCGCCGTCGTCTAAGTCGTCCTCATCCTCATCCTCATCGAAGTCATCGTCATCGAAGTCCTCGTCGTCATCGAAGTCGCCATCAAAGTCGTCGTCATAGTAGCCCCAGTCATCATCGTCCTCGTCGTCCCAGGTATCCTCCTCCTCTTCATCGTCTTGGATACCTTCATCAGTCATGACATACGTGGCGGGGTCGAATTTGTCCTCATCAATATCGGTGGCAATGTGCGTAGCGTCGGCATCGGCGGCCATGTCATCCCCCTCCTCGGACTGATTCCTGAACTGATTCCGTCCCACAAGTACAAGGGACACGATGGTGAATACTGCAACTGACACAACAAGCAACGCTTCAAACGGGGTGAACATCTCCGGACCTTTCGTTTTGTGGGTCGGGGTCAACGTGGTGTTTCATCATTGACTCCTTGAGTGTTACTACAAGTATACCACACATTTGACATCTGTCAAATCAAAACGGAGGATAAACTTGGAAATACGTCCGGATCATCTCGATCAGGGCAGTGCCTTCGACAATATCATCACAATTGTCAAATTCGATCCCTACCTTTATGTCACCGAAATGAATGATCTTTGGCCTGTGCAGTGGGTAATGCTCCGGGTGATCAATGAAATCGTCGATCTCATGATAGGGCCACTCCACATCGCCGAACGCATCAGCCGAATACTTTTCCTGTAAGAAATTCCGCTCCCACTCTGCAAGGTTCTGACCTTCCTCGGTGAAGATGACTTTCATGTAGATCAAGAACATCTTGTAGACGCTGATACCCACAGTGGAGTCAGACCTGTCAAACATGTAGACGCCTCGGATGTCGGTAATCGAATCCTCATCGTCAGATGATACAATGTAGTTGTCGTATTCACTGACACTCATCACGTAAATATCTAACATGGCTCTCCACTCCCTATATACCGGTATTCGAGGTTGGATACGGATGCGTCGTTGGGACCATTTTCACCAAAACAGATCACTTGGTCTAAGGTCGCTGGCTCCAAAAAAGCTTCAATAACAAGCTCTTGAATTTCTACTGCCCGTTGCCCTTTCTCATTGCAGAGGGTAACCATTCGTCTGGAAATAACGCCATCTTCCACTCTCACAAATGAAGCGAGAGTCCTTCCTTTTAGATTTCGTTTCTGGCCGCGCTTGTCTCTGATATCCCGATCCAACGAGCGTACCCGCCCACTGTCAGACACTTGGTATCCTTTGAAGTCTTTGATGTCACGCCACACTTCGGACATTGTCTTAGGTCTTTCTGCGCTTATAGGTTTGCGCTTGCGCTTTGGCGCTTATGATATTTCTGATACTACAAGTATACCATACTCTCAAATAGAGTCAAGTGGATTTCTTGGATTTCTTGGGTTTCTTAGGTTTCTTTTTCTTTTTGGGTTTGTCGATATACTCCCACCAGTAGCTGCCAGCCGTATACTTTAGACTGTTACAAACACTCCAAATGCCATTGGCATCACAACCACCAGTCTCTTCAGCAGCAACGCACATGTTGATGTATTCAACACCATCGCTACGTCTGACAGCCCTACCACCATGCGTACCATCCCGGCGTTTGTCAAAATTATTCTCACTCCGAGTGCCATAACAGAGGTTACCAACGGAATTATCCTTTGTACCCTTTAGACCATGGCAGACTTCCATTCCAGCAGGGTAGGGTCCAATCCATGCTTTTGCTACAAGTCGATAGACCTGTATAGTCCGTTGAATCCCTCCCTCAGATAAATGTACTGTAAGGTGACCAACACTACCACTTGGACTAGATGACAAAACCTTACCCTTTAGTTTCATTATCCCAGTACCACGATGCACCACCCGATCCAACGATCGAACTCTCCCGAAGTTCGATACCTGATAGTATCCGACATACCCTATCACATCTCGCCATTGCTCTTTCATCACTCTGTCCTCATAGTGCGTTTACACATACATCCCAAAACCATGTCGAAACCATGCACGAGAATCCTCCGGTTAAGAGACGCGCTGACAATTCTCAAATTCATGTACGCTTTGGCTCTGGTTAGATCAAAACATGCACCAAAATTTCCCCGTTAGGGGATCAGCAGCGTCCCCGGTTTAGGGTTGTCCTGGTCGCCCTGGTCGTGCCGATCATCCTGGTCACCCTGATTGGTCGCCCAGATGCTGATGATGTCGATTGTAATGCTAGGTCCTGAATCTCTCCAGATTGCCCCGTATGATGCGTTGGGGTTCCGAGGTGTTCTGGGTAGGCTTTTGGGTCCCGTAGCCATGATAGGCTCGTGTTGGCTGTCCATGAACGGGCCCATGGTCCGGGGAGCGGGGAGCGGAGAGCGAGGGCCGGGAAGCGAGGGCCGGGGAGCGAGGGCCAGAGAGCGAGGGCCAGAGAGCGAGGGCCAGAGAGCGAGGGCCGGAGAGCGAGGGCCGGAGAGCGAGGGCCGGAGAGCGAGGGCCGGAGAGCGAGGGCCGGAGAGCGAGGGCCGGAGAGCGAGCCCAACGCGGACAATAGGACAACAGTCAGGACAATAACCAAAACAGCGTCTACTATCGGCCGAAAATCATCACGGTTAGAACTCATCGGGATACCCCCTGAGGGAAGGGGTTCGGGCAGGGCGAGAAAGGGCCAGGGTAGGGCGGGCCAGGGTAGGGCGGGAACGGGTCAGAGCAGGGATAGAGCGGACCAGGTCCGGGCATAGGTCGATATGGCCGGTAGGGTTCGGGGCCCTCCCATGGCGAATCCATGGGGGTATAGCGGGGGTATAGCGGGGTGGTCCCCTCCCCGATAAGAAGACAAATTACCAGTATGATCAGAGCGAACATCAATACCAGTATGTCACAGTTATTCCTCATCTTCATACCGTTCTGGGTAACGACTCCGAATATCGATCATAGCGTCAGCAAGAGCCTCTCCGACCCATTCAGCAATGACGGTATTGCTGGCAGGGCTACCCGGTTCGGCACGATCCTTGATAGCCTCAAGACCGAACATAAGGCGAAGATGGTAATGGAAACTCTCACTGGGATAATCGTGGTGAGGCACAAAGATAGCATAACTGGACTTCCGGCGCTTGACCACTATCTCGCAGTGGTGCTCATCGTCGTAAAAGCCATCAACGCCATAGAAGATTTCAGCGACAAATTTGTCACCACCAGTGACTTCGTCGTGAACCTGGTAGAGCCGACAATCAGTCTTGTCGGCATGTTCGTCCCAAAGCTCTTCCATGGCCTCATTGGATAAACCGAAGACATACCGAATATCGGTATTGTTGATCAAGGTGATACAGCCGACCGAGATGTAACAATCGTGCTTCCATGAGACAATCGCGCCATTCTTCCGGACCGGCTTTCTGACACTACCGATACAGAATTCACAATCCAACGATTCGAGAATAACCTCAAGGTCACCTCTATCGGCAAGGGCCGCGAGAACGTCATTCTCGGCAATGATAACCTCAATCTCAGTCTCGCCACACTCCCACGAACCGGCAATAACGTCAGGTTCACCAACGGGAGAGTAACCCTCACAAATCGACACTTCCATCGTTTCGAGAATATCGGCGCAGACGGCCTCACGCATCTCTTCCGGGTAATCGGTAGAATCGGAATCAAGATAGTCGTCGGCCCAGTAGACCAGATTCTCCATAAGAGTGGTAGAATCTTCCCCCACGATGTGATGGTATTCAGAGGTACAATCGGGACTTTTCCGATATTCATCATCCCATTCGATATGGCTCTCCAAAATGTCATGAACCAACTTGATGTCATACTCGATACGTTCGTCCGAATCGGCAAAGGGGGTGCCATCAGCCGCGAAGAGACAATCGCGACGATTCATATCTTCCCCCGTATCATGACAAACCAACAGATCGCTGGGATGACCCGCGACCGGTACTTCCGAATCAAGCCCCACAGTCGGACCGAATGTTCGTTGCATCATCATCGTCATAATCCTATGGTTTGTGGTTTGTCAGGTTATCAATACAATCATCATTCCCCGAATATCGTGTCGTTCTCGACATAGAGGTGATATTCGCCAAAAACCCTAGAAGCTTTGTCAAGCCTACTACCCGGTTCTCCCTCCCATTCTGGTTCCCAGAATCCATTGCCACAACCATTACAGTCGCAAACATTACGATTCAACCAGAAGTCGTGACCGGCTTGTTCGTCACAGGTGGTGTCACCCTTCCAGGTCGCAATATCATCAGAATTCTCCTCTTGGAATTTCTTGTAATCGGCAACCATTCGCCCCTTCGTCTGGGGGTCTAGGTCACGCCAATCATAGTTGAGGTTGATAGTATCACCCAAGAGGGTAGATTCGTCATCACTGGACCAAATCGCACATTCGATATAAGCGGAAGTAAAATCGTCCATTGTCATAATCCTAGTCAGAAGGATTGCGAGTAACCTCAAAAACAGTCAACTTGGAATAAAGCTCTTCATCCTCATAGACGTAGACACAAAACTTTTTCAGGTCGACCACAATTCTGAATGTCCCTGGCTCGAAATAGGTATACTGATAATGGTCAGTAGCTATCCCAACCAAGCCATCGGTAGTAGTGGCGAAACCATCAAGCAAATCTTCCCAGTAGGTCGATGAGGACAATAGGTATATTCTATCCATCGACATAAACCTTGAAAAACCTACCAGCGATACCAAACAGACAATCGGCTTGTTCGGCGTTAGGACCGTTCTTATATGGCCCACGCAAGCGATAGTAAATACCCTCAAAAACAGAACTCAACAATTGACAAACCGCCCTTGCTTCATGAGGGTTATCCGTCACAAGCTCCCCAATCCTGTCAAGTAGCCTGATCATCCTATCCAGTTCGGATGGTTCGATATACTTGACCATCTTGACCTGCAAATCATGCTTAGCCGTTTGAATTGCTTCATCCAACATAATTGTACCTATGGTAAGAGAACTTTCTGCACCCCACCCCGTTTGTGCTGCTTCGTCGAGAGGCAGTGTGATCGGGACTAGGTAGGCCATTCCTTTGTATCCCCGGTTAGGTCTAGCCGCCCATGGAGGGCATCGCTCTTTAGAGTGCAGGAAATTCTCTCTTATGCTAAAGTATACACCACCACGGGCAAGAGTCAAGGAGAAACCAGTCGAATTGATTATGGCGCTTGGACTGCGCTTGGGGTCGTGCTTGCGCTTACTGATCCGTGGCCCATGATAGCTAGGTGGCCTGTAGGTAGGTCATAAGTGGCCCCGCTTACCATCCCTGCCATCCCTGGCCAATCCCTGCCCAATCCCTGCCCAATCCCTGCCACCCCTGACCATCCGTGACCTAATTGCGGAAAACAAAGATTCCCCCGGTAGGATTGTCGAGGGAATAGTAATCCCCCATAAACAGATCGTCGGCAAAAGACTGATAATTGATGTATCCCGCTATATTGTCGGGAACATCATAACAATCGTCAAAAAGATTCTCGCCAAACGCTTTCTCAGTATCCCACTCACCGGCGTAAGCGTCCTGAAAGTCACTTTCCGAAGCATACCCAATACCAACGTTATCAGCGTAGGCGGCAAAAGCGTTGCCGTGCTCTTCAATCAGGCGGCCCATTTCGGCGACCATGTCAATATTCTCAAATTCATTTATAGACAGACAACCAAAATCATCAGTATCATGGATAGCCCACTCTTCCGCATCATTGACGGGGGAACCCGCGAGCATATCCGCGATGCCCTCTTTTATCTCATCGGCATCAATCGCGTCGACCCACTCGCCGTGTTGCATATTACCTACGTTATACGAAGCAAGACAAGCGACAAAAATTCTGGGGGTGGCATTCATGGCCGTGGTTCCTTTGTTAATCGTTGGTTGTTAATGAAGTATAGCCCATTGTAGACGGAAGTCAAATGAAAACCGGACAAATCGATTGTCACGGTTATTTCGGTCCCCGGTTAGATTTCGACCATGTTAGGAATATCACTATCCCGACAATCGAGACAATGGTTATCTTCGTCAAGATCGTCAACATCGACATTTTCGCGACAACCCTCACAGACTTCCCGAACACTAAAATCGAGATAATCGTACCACTCCGCCCAAAGCTCAGTAACTTCATTACTATACCCACGGACAGCCTCAATGACATACTCCCCACCATCGGTAGTAAGGGAATTCTCCAACCAAACCCCAATACTAAACCCGTCCCCAATGTTGATAGCATTGATACAATCATCCATACAGCCACAATGCTCCGGGGTATCAGATTCGGCAGTACCATCAAAATACTTCGGGAACTCATCACTGTCATAACTGGCCTGATCCTCCGGATCGGCAGGGGCATGACCCTCCTCAGTAATCTGGCGACAGATATCTTCGCCACAATCGTCACAAAAGATATCGGCACTGTAAATGTATGCCATGGTTCTTTCAGTCTGCTAGGTATCGGCGGAACGCTTCTTTCCAACTGGCGGGTAAATGGCATCGACCAATACGACGGCAACGGGTGGTTAGAAACTCCCATCCAACCGTTGTATAGGCTAGTCCGTGGCAATCCTCCCCCGGCTCTTGGTGGTACACTGGGGCTATTGCCCCTTTCCCTCGCGTGGTCCGGTCCGTGGTGTCCACTAATAGAAAATCGTTAGCCTTACCGGTAGGCTTGCCCCGCTTCGCGCCCTTTTGGGCGGCCCGCTTGGCGTGGGGGGAATCGTAGGTCTCGTAGCAAATTAAAGACATGGTCCGTTTCTTCCCATAGTAGGGTTTGTACTGGTTAGTCCTTGTGGTAAGTCAGTAGGACGACGAAGATCGGAGATTCGGAATCATCGTTCCCATCAGTACCATACTCGATATCGTACTCATCGTTAGCTTCCATCCACTTGGCAGAACACTCCGCAATGCTACCATTGTGATAATCGGCACGACCGGCATCATTCAACATGGTGTTGAGTAAGGCCGCACGAACGTCATCTTGGGAAATATCGTCAGGAAGGCATTCGCACCATGGATCGTTAAAAGCATCATCAACCAACTGATTGATAATTTCCCGAAGACTGGTATCCCTGCCATAATAGGTATAGAGCAGATGTTCGGTATACTTCTCACAATGATGCTCACCGTAACCACCCCAAGCGAACCAATGAGACCTTCTAACCCCTTGCATTGTATATCAAGGGGGGCTTGGCTTCCTCATGGCAGGAACGTAAGCCCTTCGCGCTTGCGGCCAACTGCAACTATACAATGTATCCTTTTGGTTCGTTGTTTGTGTCTTGGCTATGCTAACTAAAGTATACCTCATTATAGGTAAGAGTCAAGGGAAACCGATGGAAAGACTTATGTCGATTGTATGACTCGCTGACCCCGCTGACCCCGCTGACCCCGCTGGCCCCGCTGGCCCCACTGGCCCCGCTGACCCCACTGGCCCCACTGGCCCCACTGGCCCCGCTGACCCCCACTGGCCCCGCTGACCCATAACTCTCCCATAGCTTGCTGGCCGTGGCCCGTGACCCAATCGCGGACCATATCGGGCGGTTCGTTGTCGGATCATGGCAGACGGCCAGCGTTAGACGTATTTCCACCCGTAGCCGCCCGCTGTCTTATACTTACCGTTACAAACCTTCCAGATACTCTGATACCAACAACCAGATGCTTCCCCAGCAACCATCATACTAATAAACTCAACACCATCGCTACGTCTGACAGCCCTACCATTATGCGTACCATCCCGTCTTTTATCAAGACCGTTCTCACTTCGAGTACCATACGAAAGGTTACTAACTGAATTATCCTCAGTACCATTTGGACCATGACAGACTTCCTTATTGTCAGGGCAGAATCCAATCCAAACTTCCGCTACTAGCTGATGGACCCTTACATACGTTTCAACCCCTCCCTCCCATAATTTCACCCCAAGATGACCATACTTATTACCTGGTATAAGCGACAAAACCTTACCCTTCAGCCTTTTCGTACCACCCAGACCATTATGCACAACCCTATCCAACGAGCGTACACTGCCCTGATCGGATACCTGATAATATCCAACGTACCCAACCACATCGCGCCATCGTTCTTCCATGATCTAGTCCTCAAATATGGCATCTTCGACAAGCTCGGCATCAAAATGATCAGCCATTCCATTGGTATGAACGTCACTACCATAAAATCCGTAGCAACTGTCCGTAACCCCCCATTCGTCATCTTCCTCGTCGCGCTCTTCGACCACGAATCCGTAAACGTCACCAGTCAGATATTGATCATAGGTCTTAACTTCGGCCTCAAGCGATTGTCCGGCTAATTCCATATCGCCACCAAAATCCGCGTCGATGGTCTTACGGTCACAAACGATCCACCCAACCTGGCCGGAATCCCACTGACAAGCGAACTGACCCGTCGACATGGTAATCCCCGAATGATCGTACAAGTAGAGCGGGAGTATAACATATTCCCTACTAAGAACATAACCGACAAGCTTGTCAACCCTGGCACCAATCAGACGATCCGACAATTCAAAAGGATCATCATAATCCCGTTCAACGGAACGGTCATACAATTTGGTATAGGTATCATTCTCCAAATCGTTGACCATATCCTCCAATCCAGGGCAAGCCTCAAAAGCCAACTCGCGAAGACAATCGTCAGAATCGTACGGATGCTCATCACCCAGATTGTAATTGTTATGCCAACAGAGCATACGACCGATGTGACAATCCCATTCGGTACGGGGGTTGCAAGGGTCCTTATCGACAAAGATGCGAACTCGCCTCATGATTGTATCCTTTATATGGATGGTGTCGGTTGTATCAGATGAGTTCCCGTTCGGTGAAACAATCAGGACAATAGATGAAACCTCCAAAATCGATTGCAACGGTTATCTGGTCGCCGCAATCGGGACAACGCCCGGCGCGAAACTTGGTGGACGGCTCAACGGAAAATCTCATACCATCCTCAAATTCCAACTTATCGGCAAGACCCTGTTGAGCGTACCAAACGCGCTTTTCCTGCCAAACGCCAATATCGCTGTATTGGTTAAGGTTGACCTTAGTCGTTACAGACTGATACCCCCCGCTGGTCAAGCTTACCTCCCCATTGGGCCGGTAAACCAGTATCGCCGTCCAATGGAAGATAATCTCGATAGCCCCTCCAACCCGTTCAGCGTACACATTGTGGGATAGCTTGCGTCGATCCTTGCGACCGAGCCAAGCGTCAAAACCGTCATACGTGTTGGGTCCGGGAAATTTTGTCTTGGCCATGGTTTGTTCCTTTGTTCGTGTTGCTTAACTATTCAACTATACCACACTAGGCGAGAGAGTCAAGGGAAAACCAGTCGAATCGATTATGCCAATTAGTGGTAGACTTTCCCATTGGCGATATACAACCCGAATTCTCCAAACTTCTCGGAAGCTTCGGTCAAGCGCTTGCCGGGTTCTTCTGGCCCATCGATATCCTCGATATCGTAGTTTGAATCTAACGGGTCCCCGCCCGTTTCGCCTGATTGATTAGAACTGATGCCAATCAGTCAAGCCATATTCCTTAGCTAATATCCCAGCTTGAACTTTAACCCATTTCTCAAATTCGATTAAAGCGTCTAAATCAGGGTGACCATCAGGATAGATACCATCAGGCTCAGCCTCACAACGGGTACAGTATACATCAGCGGCAAGATTGCGCCAAAGCACAAGATAATGCTGCTCGTTCGTATCACAACCCTCTGGTAGAGTTGTACCAATTGTGAGGATTCCCGTGGATGGTATGGCACGAAGCATACAATCGAGATTACCGGACCAACCCTCACAAAGGTCAACATAGCGTTTCGGGATTACAATCATGTTAATCGTCATAAGGGGTTCCTTGGAAGAATTGATGTACTAGGCGAACTAGGCGAACTAGGCGAAAATGAACTAGGCGATACAATCGCCCTCTTCCGGATTTTCCCCGACACCACCGGAGCCAATCTTTTGTCTGTTCGGCATCATAATTAGCACACTGACCGGCAACATATCGTAAAACTTTGACCGGGTAAAATTCAGTATTTGGCCATTCAAAATTGCCGCTATTCCAACCTTCGGAATCCTCTGAAGTAGCCATGCTAAGCTTCCAGCGTGCTTGATAGGCATCATGGTACGCATCTTCGGCCTCTTGACCGGATCGGACCCCACCCACGGGATTAAAGGCCCTATAGGCCACTAGTAGAGCCTCAATTTGCTCTTGCTCAAACCCATCTTGATATTGGATACAAGCGATAGTCACATCGCCCAACAATGCGCCGAGATTATTCAAAACCTCAAACGAGTATAACTTATTGGCCATGGTTATGGTTCCTTTATGTTAGTTGTCTTAACTACTAAACTATACTAAACTATACCACACTAGGCGAGAGAGTCAAGTAAACTTTGGAAAGATTCCGAGAAAGTTTCGCGCGGCCCGTGCGCTTCGCTCGCTAACCCGTGGCCCGTGGCCCTTGGCCCTTGGCCCTTGGCCCTTGGCCCTTGGCCCGTGGCCTATAGGCGTGGGCGTGGTCGTGGGCGTGGTCCAGGGTCCCCCGCTGGCATCCCTCAATAGATACAAATCGTTAAACTCTTTACACCAGAGTCGATCGCTTTTAATAACGCGACCGGCTTCCTGGGCATAATCGTACCAAGCCGTCCCTTTGACAGAATCGGGGCCATCACACCCTACCATCTGCAAAACACGTTCAGCTTCGAGAATCGCTATAGCCTGATCAATCGTCATAATCGTAACCTTTGTGCTAAATACGTCTACGTTACCAAATCCTTTTCATCGGAAGAACCGCTTCATCCGGCAGGAACCGACCTAAGTCGAGCATGGCCCCTAAGACCGTTACAGCCTTGAAACTCGGTAGATTCGGATCGCAGACGGAACCACAGGAATTATTGGAACAGTAGTAATAACCGTAACGACCTCTTTTGAGAACCACCCAATACTTTCCACCCCTACTTTCCCATTTAGCCACCTGTTCCACCGAAACGGCTGTATAGTCCCAACCCTTACGAGCCTCACGTTCGGCAATGATGGCAATCTTGTACCAATCGGTGCTGGCGTTAATAAGCTCAGTAGCTACATTTTGCACATCACCGAACTTATCACACTCACCGTCATCAGCCATACATGTCATAAGATTGGTACAATCGTACACAAACTGTTGACACGTTGCAAGCGTTACAGCCGGATTGAACGCCATGACCTTCCGAGCCATTACAAGCCGTTTATTCAGTTTGGCTACCCCAGGTATGCTAAGGTATCCTCTCGTTACAAACCGCAAATTCTCCCTAGCTAGGCTAGTCGCTACAATCAGCTTGTCGTCGTGGATCATGATATCCTCGTTTGTAGGTTTCCCCATATCGGATTCTAACCGATACGCCTTTCCTTTGTAGACTTCACACTAGGGCCGTCGTTTAGCAGCGCGGTTGCCTAGTGCTTATGGGGCTTGTGTTTCTCTTAACTATACTAAACTATACCACACTAGTCGAGAGAGTCAAGTAGAAACCAGTCAAATCAGTTGTACCTGTTATGAGGTATATTGTACCACTCCCAGACGGTTACAATGGGCGGTGTTGGCCCGTGGCCCGTGGCCCGTGGCCCGTGGCCCATATGATGGGCGTGGGCGTGGGCGTGGGCGTGGGAGTCAAGGGGAAACCGATGGAATCAATTACACCATGCAACCGATTACGCTGAAACGATTTTCACTAATCCGTGTCCACGCAATATGGGCACAACCGACACGGTCGCCGCAATTGTCATAGATATCCAGTAGGATGGAATCATAGTTGCTATTGATGACCCAAACGTAATCTTCCAAATAATAGTCATAAGTCACAAGAGCAACCCTAAACTCTTCCATCGCTCCAACAGGTATATTGTACTTACCGGACCTACTGGTAAAATCCTCAAAAACCTCAGGGCGATAAGTATTGATTAACCAAGCCATGTCTTAACCTTATAACCGGAACAACCCGGTTCCCTATGTTAAACTATGCGACCGGTTACGCTGAAACGGCAATTATCAAGGTAATACCAGGCAATATGAGCACGACCGGTATGATCGCCAACACCATCATAAATGTTCAGCAGGATCGAGCCAGTCACACTACCCGTCCAAATGTACTTTTCCGGAAAATAGCCATAAGCCTCAAGGACAGTCTCAAACGAACTGAGCCCTACATTCGGATGGCTGTATTCACCGGATTGACCCTAAAAATCGTCAAAGACCGGATTATCCTTACGAATTATCTTAATCATGATAGTCGGTTCCTTTGTGGTTCCTTTGCTTAACTACTAAACTATATCACATAGGAAGAACTTGTCAAGTAGAAACCAGTCGAATCGATTGTTACGGTTATCTCTGGCTCAGTAGTTGGTACATTCTGAGTTGACAAGCTTGCGAGACTTCGCGAGAAGAACCACAAGCCACGTTGCGGTTTACACCCGATCCGATCCGTTTCCCAGACTCATCGACACTATATTCGTCGGCGGCCTGATATCCATTTCGACCCCCGGAAACGAACCGGATCAAAATGCCCTTCTGGGCAAGAGTTGAATTGTATTCTTCGATGGATTCTTCTAGTTGTCTTGGACCAAATCGCATAATAACCTCTTAGATTGTGTCTTGATACTAAACTATACTATGCTGTTGTAAGAAGTCAAGGGGAAATTATTGGATATATGATGGGGCGTATGATGGGGCCCATAGCTGGTGGAGTGTGGTGCGCTTCCGAGCCTGTCCGTGGGTCCGCCTGTCCGTGGGTCCGTGGCTGGTGGAGTGTGGCTGGTGGCCGTGGTGACCCTATCCGTGGCCCGTGGTGAACCGTGGCCGGTATCCGGGCGGGTTGCCGATCCGTGGCCATAATAGGCCCGTGGTGGATTCGACCTTACAATTGATTCATCCAGCCGATCGATTTTACCATTATAACCAAACCAAAAGTCCACCCTCCCACAAGGCCGGGTTCCATGCTAAAGTATACCACTATTTGCACGAAAGTCAAACGGAATCAAATATATTCCCAACCGAATCCGCCGGTTGTGTTTTGCTTACCCTTACAAACTTGGCAGATATTCTGAGGGTGACAATCGGTCTCTTCAGCAGCAACCATCATACTAATAAACTCAACACCATCGCTACGTCTGACAGCCCTACCATTATGCGTACCATCCCTACGCATATCAAGACCGTTCTCACTCCGAGTACCATACAACAAGTTACCAACGGAATTATCGGACACACCATTTGGACCGTGACAGACTTCCATTCCCTTAGGACAAGGTCCAATGAATGCAGCCGCTACAAGCTTGTGAACCTTGTTAGTCTGTCTAACCCCTCCCGCCCATAGACTCACTGCAAGATGATCATACTTATCACTTGTTGTCAATGACCTAATCTGACCCTTCCGCTTAGCTAGACCACCATACTTATGACATACAACCCGGTCGACCGATCGTACTCTACCCAAGTTGGATATCTGATAGTATCCTTTGTACCCCACCACCCACTTCCATTGTTCTTTCCGGGGCATTCGTCACCTCCGATTCTGCGCTTACGCTTACGCGCTTACGCGCTTACGCGCTTGCAATAATTACAGCCATCAAACGAAGAAGCACCGGCGCAACCGGTACAACTCCGCAGTTCAGTCAGTTCAGTCAGTTCAGTCAGATAAGTCCGTTCAGATAAGTCCGTTCAACCGGCAATGGTGCCGAAAATAACGCGAGCGGCATGCGCGTAATTTATAGCCCCGTCCTCAAAAGCAAGGCAAGCCACAAGAGCCTTACGATTATACACCTCGTCAAAATTGTCAGGACTCATCGGCTCGTCATTACCATATGAACTGAAAATTCTCCCACAGCCAGAAGTATCCGCGTATTCCGCATCCTCGCCAACTTTCTTTATGGCGTCAGAATACTCCTCACCAGGATCATCAACCATGGCATCAACGCCATCCGTATCGATAATATCTTGGCATAAGGAACGAAGGGAAAGGTAGTCGCATTCACCGCAGCCCTCCTCTTGCAGAGAACCATTACATTCTGCGCATTCTTCAAGGGCTTGACCTTTGTACAGTTCCCCCCAATAGCCCTCGTATCGCTCTTCTACACTTTCAATCTCAAGCAAATCATCCATGTGCCCATCCGAGACCGGGTAACAGATCACACCGGTGCATCCCGATAAACCGTCACTATGCTCAAAAACGGAATCGATGAACCAGAACTCACTATCCTTGCGAGCGACAAGAACGACACCTTCAGTACGTAGCATAATCGGAATCTCCGTCAAAAAGATCAGTTAGTGGAAATTACGGAAGCGTTGTAATCGCGCCAGCCCTTGCCTTAGTTAAGCACTAGTTAAGGTGGCGTAACCGTCAGGACCGCCACCCCGGTGGTCGTGACTATTGTATTAGTTGTGGCGATTTCAGGGACCATGAGAGATAGTTTAGTCCGTCTGGCGGAGGCTGTACAACCCCCTCTCCCATCATAGACCTGTTGGCCATACCAGGTTCTGTATTCGGCATGGCCCCTGGAATCGTCACAAAACTCATTCGTCCGCCCCGCCTGTCCGTCCGCTCGGTCGCCCTCCGTCCGCCCCGCTCGGTCCGCCTTGCCGAACCGGTCCGCCTGTCCGTCCGCTCGGTCGCCCTTGGTCCGCTCGGTCGCCCTTGGTCCGCTCGGTCGCCCTTGGTCCGTCCGTCCGTCCGTCCGCCTTGCCGAACCGGTCCGCCTTGCCGAACCGGTCCGCCGGTCCGCCCCGCTCGGTCCGCGCCTGTCTATCCGTGTCCGGTTGTATCAATCGTGGCAATTTTAGTGACCGTAAGGTTGTTAGCCCGTGGCGGGTGTACAGCCCGCGCGCCCGGTCCAACCAACTGGCCAAATCAGGTCAGATTATCGATACGGCCCCTAGAATTGTCACGACTACTACAACCCTCTCTTTACCTAGAAGAGGCAAATCGGTTAGTATACTCAATACCGATACGACTCTTACCAACGACGCGAAGAGTATAACCGTAAGCCACCAACTCTTCAAAAAGATCGGTGTAATCAATCGGATCAGTTACTTCCTCGCAATCGTCACAATACCCCAACGCTGCGCCACTATGTTGACCGACATGAGCGTAACAACCTATCAAATGAGGATTAAGGTTACGTATCGGAGTAGCGGCAAGAGCCGGAAAAACGGCAAAAACGTCACTACCATCACCTTCGTCTTTATCCCACAAAAAGACAACAGGGGTAATACCCTCACAATAGGTACACCCCGAACAATGGTGACATTCCTCCTCAAGCTCACGGGTGAACTCTTCCGCATAACCGTGAGATTCGGCATGAGGCCGATAACCGGTAGGACCGAAAGTCTCGGCACAAGCCCTCGCTTCCAGGATAGTCATCCCGACCATCCCATTCCGGATATTCGCTCTGATGTGATTGAACGACATAATCGTTACACCTCGTATTTTGCGTAGTATCGGTCGCGATTATCGCACATGGTGCGAACAATTTCTTCCCACTTTTCATCAGAGAAGGATTCAGCGTTATCATACGCCCATCCCTCCCAAGCATCACAGGCGTCCCAAGCCTCACTCGGGAGCATACCGGCAAAATCGGGACGATCCAAAGGATCAAACAACATGGGATTATCCCTACAATCAATCCTGAGTGGACCGTTCGCCATTTTCCGCGCTTCTAGTAGAAACGCTGTAATGCTCATGATCCCTCCAACCCGCACGCCCGGTCAAATCGCTTATGATCGAAATTTTCGTTAAAACTGGCACAAGCCAGCGTAACTTCCCTAATCGCCCGATCCACTCCAACCAGTTCAGCCTCATTGACTGCTTTTGCCCTTGCAAGCTTCAAGGCCGATGCAATCGCTTCAAAATGTTTCCTTGTCATAATCGTTACTCCTGGGTTAGTCCAAATCGGCGATTGAATCGTCGCGACCGGTGTAATGCGTACCACCGTCTCTTGGCGGTACAACCGTTATGTCGACGTTTTCTCTTGCCGTCTGACATGTTTTCAGTTCCGTGGTTTACGTTGCTTAACTACTCAACTATACCATACTAGGCTCGCGAGTCAAGGGAATCGGGAAAGATTCCGGAAAATATCTTGCGCTTGCCTGTCCGCCTGTCCGATACGATGGGAGCGCGAGCAGTTCAGTCAACAAATTATTACAATCGTTAATACTGAACTCAACGTGCGGTTTGTGATTATCCCTTATACCCCGTCTAACCCCTCCAGTCCACAAAGCCGTCGTAAGTACTCCAATCCGCACATGGTCTTCAGACTGCACGTTCTCTTTTATCGTTATGCCCGTGTTATCTATCATTATCAGCATGATTGTTCCAATCGGAAATCGTGTCAGTGTGGACAAGCAGTATCGCTACAACCGCTGCAAACAATAGAGCCCATCCCGGTGAAGCAATTGCTGCAATCGCCCATATCAATAGGATCAACTCAAACAATAAAATCTTCACAAGTGTTGCAAACCACATGATCATTCCTTTCGATGCAACCGACAAGACGCCTTGAATAAGGCATCATGTTCGTACCAATTGGCACAATGCTTTTCAATCCTATGACACAACTCACCGCAATCTCCCATCAAATCGTACTCACCGTTTTCTTCGGCACGGAGAGACATATCGTCAAGATGTGCGTAAGACTCAGCAAGCTCATGGATGGTAAAATCAGACATAATCGACATAATCGTCCCTTTCGAGAATATCGGCCCAGACGACGGGCCACAATTCACGGCAACAACCATCAAAACCTTTCAAAGCCTCACGAACGTACTCGACTCCGTCAAGCGTCAAACGGTGAATAATCGGAACTCCGCATCCATCACAATGAACCGGACTATCAGACTCACCATCAAAAATGTTACACCACTCCCGCCAGTTATTATCGTTATTACCGGGAAATCCCATCAGACTGCCATCATCATCGTCATCGGCCGGGAACTGAGCATCAAGACAACCGGCACAACAGACAGAACAGTCATCAACCCACCCTTCCACCGGTTCGGTATTAGCGTTCATATACCTAGCTTGCGGACAATCGGCAAATTGTCCGCAACCGTGACAATGTGCGGGAGTGTTTTCTACTGAGTTCATAGTCTTATTGAGTATTGAGTGTTGGGTATTGGGTATTGGGTATTGGGTATTGGGTGTTGGGTATTGGGTGTTGGGTGTTGGGTGTTGGGTGTTATCGGGCCAGTTCTTCCGCAAGAGCCACTTTTAGAGCCTGACGGGATTCGGAACACATATCGTCATAATACCCACCACTCTTGAAACCGTCCTCATTGGCATAACTGCAACAACCAAGATGATCGACACCAAACGCACGATGCCCCGGGACCCTACAAGTCACCGAAACAGTAGCCCAAGCCCAAACGTCGCCACCCTCCAAACGGGCAATAATAACATCTTCCACATTACGGTCACGATAATCATCACCGGAAGCACTAGCATTGCCGCGCACGGGTGCATCATCCTGACAAACGTCAATACCATACTCAAGCGTACCATCGTGCTCAGCGTCACAGATGATGCGATCGGCAAGACCGGCGTAATCGCCACCGTAGGCCGAATACTCAAAAGCCTTTTGGACGGCAGTAGCGATACGACCAGCGTCATCTCTTTTGGCGTCGTGTTCGCCATCAATCATACGAAAGGCATAATCGTAAAGATCGGATGATAGTGCTGTGATTCGATCATTCGTCATAACCTCTTGGTGTTGGGTGTTGGGTGTTGGGTGTTGGGTGTTGGGTGTTGGGTGTTGGGCTATGCTAAAGTATACCCCATTCTAGGCCAAACGCAAGAGGAAACCGATCGAATCGATTGTTTCGATTATGGGGCGCACGGTGAGCCGATCCGCCTGTCCGCCTGTCCGCCTGTCCGCGTGTCAAGCGCTTACCACCCACCACCCACCACCCTACCATCCTCATCATCCTCACAATCCAAAACAACAATAAAGATGGGAGATTCGCCAAGATTGTGACAATGCCCACAATTGTCACACTCACTGCCGGTGATATCATCGCCGCAATCGGGACATTCCCCATCAAAATCAAGATTGACAGAACACTCAGCAAGCGCACCACTCTCGTAATCGGCACGACCCCTATCATTCAATATACCCAGTAAGGCCGCACGAACGTCATCTTGCGTAATATCCTCAGACATGGTCTCACCGGCGTAACCGTTCCAACTGTCTTCAACCAACTGATCGATAATATCGTGCAGAGTGGTTTCAGAACCATAATAGGCGTAGAGCAGATGTTCGGTGCGACCCTCTTCATCCGCACAACCGTATCCTCTGAAGCAATCGGAATAACCGGAAAAGAGAAAGCTTGCAGTCAACATGGTTTTCACCTTTGTGTTGCGGTTGCGGTTGCGGTTGCGGTTGCGTTGCTTAACTACTAAACTATACCACGTAAACCAACGCGAGGCCGGATTATTCCCCAAAACTTTGGGAATAAATATCTGGAGTCAGTCTGTTGTATGGGTTGTATCAGTTCTAATGGTTGCCTGTCCGCTCGGTCCGGTCCGCCTGTCCGCTCGGTCCGGTCCGCCTGTCCGCTCGGTCCGGTCCGCCTGTCCGCTCGGTCCGGTCCGCCTGTCCGCTCGGTCCGGTCCGCCTGTCCGCCTGTCCGCCTGTCCGCCTGTCCGCCTGTCTGATCGATTGTAAGGATTACCCGCACTATGCGGCCGGTCACCATATATTTACCGTTAGGATGCTTACACCACGCAATATGGGCATAACCGACACATTTGGCACCATGTAGGATATCGACCAAAACGGAATCAAGACATATGTTCCAATACTCGGCACCCGTCAACAGATCGCGACCAAACCACCCTAGGCAAACTCAAGATGTTCAGTGTGCAAAGCCCTCAAATCGTACTTAGCAATACGGCCGTCATCATCGACACGATAGACCCAAACCGGTTTACCGGAATCGAGGATAGCCCGAAGGTACTGATCACTACAAGCGTGATAACCCAACTTTTCGTAACCTTGCATAGTGCCATAGTAGGAACTCGCAAGCTTCGCCGAAACGGTATCATTGATACCAATGTAAATTTCGACGTAATCCTCACACTCCATAAGACCCTTCTGATACCGATGTTCGGCCCGACCCGGTTCATGGGGCCATGCGGTCCGAAAATTGTCAGGATTACAAAAGTCCTCGGCGGAAAATTTAGACTTGGCCATGATTGTTTTCCCGTGGTTAGTGGTTCGTTTTCCCCTTGGCTATGCTAAAGTATACTCCATTCTAGGCCAGACGCAAGAGGAAACCAATCGAATCGATTGTTTCGATTGTATGATGGGCCTGCCTGTCCGCCTGTCCGCCTGTCAGCCTGTCCGCCTGTCCGCCTGTCCGCCTGTCCGCCTGTCAGCCTGTCAGCCTGTCAGCCTGTCAGCCTGTCAGCCTGTTTGCGCTTGCGTTCGCGCTTGCGCTTGCGCTTGCGCTTGCGTTCGCGCTTGCGTTCGCGCTTGCGCTTACGGGTTGCCTGTCCGCCTTGCCCGGTCCGCCTTGCCCGGTCCGCCTGTCCGCCTGTCCGCTTATCCGCCTGTCCACTTATCCGCCTTGCCCTGCCCGGTCCATCCGCCTATCCGCCTTGCCCGGTCCGCCTGTCCGTTATCATCACAACCGTTTCAACCCACAGCAACGAAAAAGACGGCATAATTGTCCCACATCGGATGGTCCATAAAATTCTCAAAAGCATCCCTAACCGTCATATTCGGTTTGACCGTTAATTGGCCGTTACAATCCAACCAAGCCTCATAGACGTTACTCCAGGAAAAAACGTGCCCAACATTCCAGATAGTAGAATCGTGCTGATCGGTATAACCGTCAGGAAGTTCACGGATCGTTTCAGTCATCATAATCGGACTCCCCAGTAAAATCGGACTAGGCGATGTAACCGCAAAATTCGTAATTTCCGGATTCCATCCGAAACCAAGAAATAATGGCACGGCCGACACAATTGCCACAGTCGTCATGAATGTCAACATCCTTACGACCCTCATTACCCTGAAAATCCCACCATTCGTTAGGATCGAAACAAAAGTAATGACCCTGCAAAGCGCCCGAGAACGCATTAACGGCATGACTCTTAGTACGGTAATAACCGGTACGACCGGCAAACCCCAAACTCCCAGTTGACTGACCGGCAAATTCAGCACGAACCGGATGCTTACGCTTAATCGTTTTCTTCGTTGTAATCGCCATGGTTAGAACTCCCCGTTAGGATGTTACTACTATGCAAGGCCGAAAATTTCTCACAACCGCCCTGCCCTCTCTACCCTCACAACTAGTCCTCGCCGATAATATCTTCCCAATCAGCAAGAGCCTCACAATCGTCAAAACCGTACTCCACACAAAGCGAGGCATCTTGAGCGTCTTGAGCGTCTTGAGCATCATAATAGGGGTAACCGTCAGGCATTTTGATCTTTCTCAATTCGGTTTGCGGATTGCGGATTGCGTTGGCGTCTATCTAATTATGCCTTGCAATCCAGCAAGAGGCCGGATTATTCGCGAGATTATCCCAGAAAATAGCAGAGACGGTCCAACCATCTAACGATTATGAGAGTCGGGCGGGTGAGAGTCGGGCGGGTGAGAGT
>SDBV01000044.1_pt1 | contig 118891 bp, 115 predicted proteins | sample 2277081 | NCBI WGS metagenome assembly SDBV01 (sample SAMN10402039, study PRJNA504765) | marine sediment metagenome | isolation source: marine sediment core GS10_PC15, 223 cmbsf | place: Arctic Ocean: Southern Knipovich Ridge | collected 2010 | reverse complement strand
TTTTGATCTATATCTATTTACAGAAGAGTATGTTAAGGCGACTAAGAAAACTGAGAAATCAAAGAAATTTGGCGGTAAGCAACCGGACTTTGATGAGATTGAGGTCGGAGCCGTCTATTGTCGAAATTCGACCCGCAAGACAGCTATATTCTTCTTTGACCTTAAAGAACTTCTCGGTCTACTGGAAGCCGGCTATGCGGTTGGCGCTACGAAAAAACCGAAAGAAGGGCCACTGGGTGCAAGCGAGATGCCTGATGACGGTTCCGTTCCATTCATTATTGAACTGGACAACGACAAGCCGGCAAGAGGAAGGTTTATCGAACCGGATGGCCAGGCGCATAGCTTTGACTCAACTGAACAGCTAGAAACCATGATTAATAAATATATCGTTCCGTCTACTTCTTAGAACGTCCTTTTCTTTTACCTAGAAAATAGATTAAGTAGGCGGAGGCTATAAGCGAGGTGCCCGCTAAAAGATATACCTTGGCTCTCTGACTCCTTATAGATGTAGCGACCGCCACATTTATCTGGTCCATTTTTGTTTTTATATCTGCAAGTAAAGCATCATTTTTTTCCATTTGCATCACCGCCGCGTGGCCTGAGAACCAACAGAACAACGCCTCCAAGAAACAAGATCAATCCGACTATCAAATAAGCAATCCAAGTTGCGCCAACCAGAGTCGCCAGCAACTGGAAAGCGCCGACAGCCAAGAATATTATGGCTAGTGAAAAAAAAGTTGCGGCCACGATCGTCAGAGCCACCCAAAAACCAATCTTTTTCATTGGACCAACAATCAAGCTTTCAATCGTGCTCTTAACTTCCTGTCTCAAATAGCGGCTGATTAGATCGACAAGCTCTACGAATAGTCCTGTGGCTGATTTTTTTTCTTCTTCATTTGTAGACATATTCATTGCCCCCGCGACGTTTCAAGTCATTGTATCTTATTTCTCATAAGACAAGGGGTAAACCCTTTGATCCAATGACTTGCCATGAAACCAATCGTCTTCCTCTTCACAAAACATCTTATAAAAAGTGATCTGCACACTCCTTGAGTTTCTGAGCGTATGTGAGCCGCTAATCTGCAGCCGGAGCTTTTCTGCCGATCCATATGGTCACCGTCACTCCCTTGCGAACCGACGCGCCCTCCTCCGGTCTTTGTTCAACCACTTTTCCATACAGTTTTTTCGTCGAGATACCATCCTTTATCTCGGCCTTAAATCCCTGATCCTCAAGCGCGGTTTTTGCTTCTTTCTCGCTCAGTCCGATAACGGGAGGAACGGTCGTCAACAAGGGCCCGATGCTAATCCAGACGATTACCGTAGAGCCCTTTTCAATCGAAACACCCTGGGCCGGATCCTGACGGATTATGCGCCCGGTTTCGACTTCGTCGTCATTCACCTCTTCTTGTTGTATGACCAAACCCATTGCCGACAGAGATGAACGGGCTTCATCAGCTGTTTTCTCAATCAAGTAAGGAACCTTAAGCGGTCGCGGTCCTTTGCTAACCAACAATTTAACAGCCGTGCCTTTTGCAACCCGTGTATTGGCCGCGGGCTCCTGCGAGATTATATAATCATCTGAAATACTGTCATTATAGTCTCGCTGAATACTGCCTACATCTAAACCGAGGCGCGACAATTCCTGCATACCATCGTTGAGAAAACGGCTGGTAAGATCAGGTACAGTCACCAGCTCCCTGCCTTTACTAACTGTTAACAACACTACACTTCCGCTCGCCAGTTTCTGGTCGGCCTCAGGCGTTTGCTCAACAATCTTCCCGGCCGCCACATCTTTGTCAAAAACTCGGGCATCAACTTTAGCCCTCAGTTTGTTCTTGGCCAGCTGCCGCTTGGCCTCCTTCAGTGTCATGCCGATCAGGTCGGGTACGACATTTGTGGCCGCTCTACCCAAGAAAAAACTCGTGGCCCAGGCCGTGCCCGCGAAGAGGAGCGCCAAAATTAAGATAAGCCCGGCTATCTGTAACTTGCGACGTCCTCCTTTTCTACCTGGTGAACGGGGCGTCCTGCCGGGTTTTGACAAAATCATAGTCTTGTCACTATCGGATTCTTCCGACAGGGTCAGGTCAGCAGGTGAATCATCTAGACTTTGGGCCAGATCGTCCCTCAGTTCCATCCCGGAGCTGTAGCGATCACTGGTCTTTTTGGCCATGGCCTTTAAGATGACATGCTCAAGTTTGACCGGGATTTCCGGATTAATGTCTCTGGGTCTCGCCGGTTCTTCTTGAATGTGTTTGAGCGCGACCGCGACCGGGCTATCGCTTTTAAAAGGAACTTTTCCTGTCGCCATCTCAAAAAGAACCACTCCCAAGGAATAGAGGTCACTGGCTGCGCCAACTTCTTCACCTCTGGCTTGTTCAGGAGACAAGTAATGGGCGGTTCCCAAAATAGCACCGGTCTGCGTGACATTCGACGCTGACGACCTGGCGATACCAAAATCTGTAACTTTGACTTCTCCATCATCGGTTATGACAATGTTATGCGGCTTAATGTCACGATGAACGATCTGATGCTTGTGCGCAAACTGAAGGGCGGTCGCCACACACCGTCCGATACTAACAATGAGATGCGGCGGGAGCGCACCTTGCTCGCTTATGATTTCCTTAAGATTCCTCCCCACAAGATATTCCATGACCAGGTAATATGTTGTATTCTCAGCGCCCCAATCGTAGATATTAACAATATTTGGTTGGTTTAGATTGGCGGCTGCCTTAGCTTCCCGTCGAAAACGCGCGACAAAGTCCTCTTCGCCCGCATAACGCTCGTGAAGAACCTTGACCGCGACCGTCCTGTCGAGCGTTGTATCAAATGCTTTGTAGACCTCGGCCATACCGCCGACGCCTATCTTCTCCTCTATTTTATACCGACCGCCAAAGATCTTTCCGTTCATTTAGATATTTACTACTTTCTCTTCAGGTGTTCCATAAATTACACAGTTGTAACTCGGTCAATAATACCTTGATGACTATTTAGATACAAATAATAATCACCTGCTCACAGGCCTTGCCGCTAATCAAAACCAAGAAAGGTCCGAAATATCTCCCGGGCGACCGGAGCGGCCTCTCGGCCACCGAGCCCGCCATGCTCCAGAATGACTGCCACGGCGATCTTGGGATCATCAGCCGGCGCGAATCCGACGAACCAGGCGTGAGGCTTACTCTTAGGCCCCATTTCCGCCGTACCGGTTTTCCCGGCCACAGCTAATCCCTCTATCGCCGCCCCTGTGCCGGTGCCTGAGAGTACTACTTTTCTCATCATGCTCTTGATGCGCGCCGATGTCTTGGGCGAAGCGGCTCTTTTCCACAAACTTCGAGGTTTATGCCGGTAGACTAATTCCCCGCCATCGGTGACAGCATCGACCATAAAGGGTTGATATATCCTTCCCCGCTCAGCGACCCCCGCAGCCACAAGCGCCATTTGCAGAGGGGTCGCAAGTGTCCTTCCCTGTCCGACTGCTGTCCAGGCCACCATGACCTGATCCATGGAGCCGGGCGTGGGAATGCTGCTACGCGCGACCGGCAAATCAAATGGTATTCTTTGATTCCAGCCAAAATCCTGGGCACCGTCGACCAGGAGTTTGGCTCCGAGATCAAGGCCAACCTGGGCGAAGATAGTATTTGTTGACTTCACGAAACCCTTGGCTAACGACATTCGTCCATAATCCTGATCAGCGAAATTAGTGACCTTGCTGCCATGGACTCGTAAAACCGCAGGGCCATCATATACTGTGCTTGGCCTTGCCAAACCTGAGTCAAGCGCGCTCGCCATCGTCACTATCTTGAAAGTGGAGCCGGGCGGGTAAAGACCTTGCGACGCCCTGTTAATCAACATCCCTTCGGTAGAGACTATCTCATCCCAATTACTTTCAACCATGTTCGGATCATATGACGGTCTGCTCGCCATAGCCAGAACAGCCCCCGTCTCAGGATCAAGCGCGACTACGGACCCTTTATGACCGGCGAGAAGATCCCAAGCTTTCCTCTGCACACGAGGCTTTACAGTCAACTTAATATCAAAACCTCGCCTTTTCTTCTTGACCAGAGATTGCCACCAATCATCAAACGAACGAAAGTTGGTTCTAGCCGCCAACCACTGAGTCTGCGAAGCCTCCAGCCCAAAACGCCCTCTACTGGGGCTGGAATAACCGGTAACAGGCGCGAAGGCTGCCCCCCGCGGGTAAACGCGATAATAAATCCCCTTCCTTTTTTCACTTTTCGCTAAAACACTACCGTTGTCAGCGTAGATTGTCCCGCGTTCAATTGATAATTCCTCGATCAGAATCCGGTGATTTCCGGGGTGAGAAGCCATATTTTCTGAGAAAGCTTGCCTATAAGTTAAGGCGATAATAAGAGTAAATAAAAGTGATAAAGTGAACATCAGACTTCTTCTGACCCTAGTGTTCATGATTTTGTCCGGCAATCGCCATCAGCAAACCGACAATTAAGAAATTTGATATTAGTGAGCTTCCGCCATAGCTGACGAATGGCAGTGTCACACCGGTCATCGGGATCAGCTTGATAATTCCCCCGATAATCACAAAAGCCTGGATGCCCACGACAATAGTCAGCCCGGCAGCGAGCAATTTTGTGAAATCATTCTTAGCGTCAAGTGAAATCTTAAGTCCCCTGGACAAAAAAAACGCGTAGACCAGCACAATCACTATTGAACCGGCAAGACCGGTCTCCTCGGCCAGAGCTGAGAAGATAAAATCAGTATGCACAGCCGGCATGCTGATTTGACGCCCTAAATAGCCGGCCCCCAGACCCGTTCCCGAAAGAGCGCCTCCAGCCATTGAAAATAGAGACTGCGCTACCTGGTAAGAAGAACCACCAACATCTGAAGGGAGGGGGCTTAGCCAAACATTCACACGTGTAGCTACGTGTGAAAAAATATGATACGCAGCGGTCGCCCCACCCATAAATAGAGATATGCCAACGATCACGTAGGCGATGCGACCCGTAGCTATATATAACAAGACTATGAACAGGCTGAAGAAAATAAGTGACGACCCGAGGTCTCTTTCTAAAACTAAAATCGCCAAAGAGATAATCCATGTCAGCACCAAAGGCCCGAAATAGCGGATACTTGGCCAAGCCAAGCCGAGAAAGCCTCGCCGTCCTGCGGCCAGGACCTCTTTCTTCTCAGCTAAATACGCGGCCAAGAATATTATCAGAAAGATTTTGGCTATCTCGGAGGGCTGGAAGGAGTAGCCTCCGACTGCCAACCATAGTTTTGACCCTCCACGAACCGTGCCGAAAAATATCGGTGAGAGCAGCAACAATATGCCGATTGTGCCCGCTAAATATTTATATCTGCGAAACTCATCGGGGCGGCGAATAAAGATGACTGTGGCGATGGTCAAGACAATTCCGATTTGAAACCATATTTGTTGACTGCTTGCGTAGGGATTCTGAAGAGACCACAATTCGATTATGCCGAGCGTCGCCAAAAACGCGCAGAGCGGAAAGAGCAGTGGATCTGTCTGTCGAGCTTGGTACCTGAGGAGAATGTGCCCGACAAACATGGCTGCCAAGATATAGATCAAACTGACCGGTGGGAGCGAGAATACCTGTTGTTTGGCAGCGCGCACGATAACTATACCGGCAATTAAGGTTGCCCCAACAAAAAATAAGCCCCAAAATTCAACGTTTCGGCGGCGCGCTGACATCAACTCCGATTCTTTTCCTTAAATTGTTTTAGGCCTGACACAAAGTTGCGCCATCCGCTCGCAACAGGAGCTTGGCTCCCCCCGCTCACGATATCGACAACGATAGCGGTTATATTATCCGATCCGCCCCGATCTTTTGCAGCTTCAATAAGTCGGCGGCACGTCTCCTCAGGTGTTCCTTCAGAAGCGAGCTTGGCCAGACTTAGGGGCTCAACGTGGTTTGTCAGACCGTCAGTGCAAAAAATGAGGCGATCACTCTCTTGCAGTGTCAACGAGAAGATGTCCGGTTTGACAGTTTTCTGAACACCTATTGCTTTGGTAATAATATTCTTTCTCGGATGAGTTTTCGCCTCTTCACGGCTCAAGCTGCCACCGCGAACCAGATCCTCGACCAGGGAGTGGTCTTGCGTTAACTGACTTAACTCAGCGCCTCTCAATAAATAAGCGCGGCTGTCACCAATATGACCTATCCAGGCAGATCGGTTCTGAAAAAGTGCTATCGTCATGGTCGTGCCCATGCCGGTCAGATTCGACTCTCGCGCTTTCTGGAGAACTGAGGCGTTTGCAACGCTAAATGCTTTAGCTAATGCCACTTTCGGCCGGCGTTCTTTGGCCTTGAGCACTTTGGCCGCCTCGGCCAGCGCGATTTGACTTGCGAGTCCTCCCGCCTCATGGCCGCCCATGCCATCAGCGACAGCCGCGACGAAATCCGTTGCTAGGAAAGAGTCCTCATTTCTCTTTCTAATCAAACCCTTGTCGGTTAAAGCAGCGTATTTCATAGCTGATTCCTTTAGCGCCGTTTGCTCGGCCGTTAAGATCTGCTCTCAACGGTCAGAGTTACTTGTGTATAACTATCAACTGGTTTCGGCCTATCGATATCTTATCCTCTGGAAATATTCGCTGACAGGAGTCGATTCGCTCCCCGTTAACAAGCGTACCGTTTTTGCTGCCTAAGTCCTCTATCATCCAAAAACCATCCGCTATGCTGATGCGGGCGTGGTGATTTGAAACCGTGTTGTCGCTGAGCCAAATTTCATTCTCGCGCGAACGCCCTATCGCAACAATACCTCGTAACTCAAAGGCTTTTGGACTCGATGGGCCAGATACTAGCTGAACCACAAATCTCGGCCCGACCGTCTCGTTGGTTCTTGCTTTTTCCCTCAAGATAACCACGAACACCCATATGACAAAGGCATAGAGAATAACGAGGAAACCAAATTTCGCGATCAGGAGCCACAAGTTCATCAATCTTCAAGCCTAAAGTTAAGATTAACTTCTCCAAAAGTAACTTCGTCGCCGTGGGCTAGTGTCACTTGGCCAATTTCCTTACCGTTGACAAAGGTGCCATTGGTGCTGTCAAGATCGAATAAGCGGTAAGCTCCCTTGTCACGTTCTAATCTCGCGTGATGCCGGGAAATCCCGGGCCTGTTCAAAACGACATCGTTATCGGCGCGCCTACCAATTGTCACAACGCGATTTTCAAGTTGAAATTCTAAGCCTAGACTGTGGTTCGTCAAGAAAGCGAGCGGGGACGTTTTTGGCACAGCCTGTGCTTCTTGCGTGGGTATCATCTGAGTACTGTTGGCGGCCAAGTCGGCCACGTTTTCCTCATGGCCGCCGACGACCCGGCAATCCCCCCTTTGTAATTGAGGGTCGGATGTTAGAAGAATCCTAAAATCACCCGCTAAACAGTAGTTCTTCTCCTTCACATGCGCTGTCAGGTAGTCACTCAACTCCCGCATCAGCACTTCCTTAAAGCCTTCGATTTCTTTAAGATCATCGGCAGCCAGGCTCACTGTGAAGATGTTAGGTGCGTAGACATTGGACACACTAACCTGTCTTTTGCTATCCATTTCCGCTGTTAGTTTATGGGCTAATTCAACGGGCTGCAAAGTAGACCGGAACTTGGTGTTAAAAAATCCCTCAAAGAGATTTTCCAACCTCTTTTCAATTTCTTTAAGAATCTCCATGCCTACGCTCGCGGACGTTTAGCAAAATGGAAGAATAATAATACAAATACAAACAAAATTATAAGCGAAAAAATGACAGGTTGCATGAATAATTGCTCAAAATCATATTCAATCTCTAAATACACAGGTACAAGTCGATATCCAAGAAGCAGACAAGAGAACCCTACTATCATGGCGTACCAATGACTCAAAGAGACGCGCACGCTTTTTAGAAAACCTGTCAGAAAAGCTGCGGTCGTCCAAACAACCATTTGTCCGAGCAAAAAGGGCTGGGAGCTGAAAAAAGCTAGTAAGTCGGCGATATCCGTGGGCGTGCCGTTAAATTTGACCGCCGCAACAAGTTCGGTTTGAGCACTTATCGACCACGCGTAATCTATCTGAGCGACAACTTCAGCGAGAGCTAGAACCAGAGCGCCGGCACCCGCCAGAAACGCCGCCAGAACCGGGCTGAAAATTACCCCGACAGCTAAAGGAAATACAAACGGTATGTTCAGCCACGCTAAGGCCGGAGCAAGAAATGGCAAGAGAGCTATATGGGAAAAATTTCGCCCTAGCGTCAACCAGTAGACAGCTAAAATTCCAGCCGTAGCACCGCCAAGAAGAGGGGATATTTGCCAGGCACCGACTGATATCATCGTGAACAGGGCCGCCAGTCCCGCCGGAGGGAGTAGAAGGGATATGAAGAAAACGAGCACCGGCAAAAGAGCAAACAGCGGTGTATCTGACGACGGCAGATAGCTTCCGGACCACGCTGCGACAATCGCGGAACCCGTGGCAAAACCTGTCGTGATAAGCGTCTCTTGATGCTGCTTCAACAGGGAAGCCAGGCGCGCCCTTAAGTTTTCCTGCCAGCTATATTCAGCAGCGACACGCGGCTCTTTGAGTTCGTCCAAGAGTGCCGCGACAGTATCCATGGGCTGTTCGTTTGTATGTTGAAAACGCTCCAGCATGGACTTTAGGTCCGCGCTTGACGCAAATCTGTCTTCTGGATATTTAGCGATGGCTTTATTGATCACATGGTTCAAAGCCGAAGGAATGCTTTTATTGAGTTCGTCTGTGGGCGTGGGATCCTCGTTTAGTATTTTATAAATAGTACCCGCAGGCGTATCAGCCACAAAAGGCAACCTGCCGACGACCATTTCATAAAGCAGGACGCCCAGAGAAAATATGTCCGAGCGCTCATCAACCATTTCTCCACTAGCTTGCTCGGGTGACATATAAGCAAAAGTACCGACCACTTCACCCTCCGAGGTCAACACGCTTGTCTTGGCGGCACTTCGCAGGCGGGCGATGCCGAAATCCATGACCTTGACCCGACCGTCATCAAGTATCCTCAGGTTCCCCGGTTTAATATCGCGATGGATAACATCATTTTTATGAGCAAAAGATAGAGCGTCACAGACCTGTATCGCAATGCCAAGAGCCAGATCAACTGGGAGTCTGACAAATTTATCGAGTATTGGCGCTAGGTCACGTCCCTCTACGAACTCCATTACTAGATGGTAAGAATCTTCTTGCTGCTCAAATTCATACAAAGTGACTATACCGGGATGATTGAGGAGTGCGACGGTTTTAGCCTCGCGCAATGCCCTAATAGCCCGTTGGCGACCGGCTGGAATGGTCTTTATTGCCACGACTCTCTCCATTTTAGTGTCAAAAGCCTTAACCACCGAAGAGAAGCCGCCTTCGCCTATAGGCTCAACGATTTTGTATCGTTCTAATAAAAGAGTTCCTATCGCCAAATTGCTGTGTCTAAGTTGTTCGATGTACAAAAGATATCTTATTTGGGGGAAAAGGAAAAGCTCAGGCCGAGGGGGTCAGGTCTTGCAATGACACATTTTGACTGCAAAATGTGTCATTGCAAGACCTGACCCCCTGACCCTGTTCGCCCGGCCTGCTGAAAACGCGCAAAAAGCTTGAGATATTCAATGCTCACGCGGTCCCAGCTGAATAATTCTATGGCTATCTTGTGCGCGGCATTTTTGAACCTCATGTCTTTAAGATCGGGTGAGTCAAGGCAGCACAATATACTGTCGCTTAGAACCGAGACAAAGTTCTTGTCGGGAAATAGCTTTGGGTGCTGTGGCACAAAATCCCCGACCTTGTCCCTTATGTTTTTGGCGATCTCGGCCATCCCAAAAGCTTCCGTAACAATCGGGTAGAGACCGGACGCAAGCGCTTCCACCGCGACCATGCCAAATGCTTCAGGAAAAATGGACGGCGCCACAAAAAGATCGGAAACCGCGAAAATCTTTGCCAACTCGAAATGATCAAGCGGGCCTGTGAAAATAAATCTCTTAGACAAATCTGCCTCGGCCGCTCTTCGCAGATAGTCCTGGAAGATGCCTTTTTGCATCAGGTCCTGAATAAACGCCCGACCGACCTGGAGCTCCAGTCCCTTTTCCAATTCTTCAACTATCTCAACTACCAGCGTCCCCTGCTGGGTAGCTAAGGCCTCCGTTAAGGCCTCAAATTGTTCCCGCGCATCACTAAATCCTATGGCGAGAAAACGAGCATTTGGTGTTCTGTCCAAAACTTTTGGGGCCGCTAAAATTAGAGCGTGGAGCCCTTTCCCGACTATGTATTTGCCGGCGAAAGCGACCACTTCCTCAGTTTCCCAGTCAATACTTTTTATGATATTAGCAAGATCGCTGTCGGGAGCGCGCCGCTCGTAAGCGGGGGGTGAATTCAATTCTTTGTCGAGCAGCCGCCTGTCCTCGGTGGCCACGATGATGCGAAGGGCTTCTTTGAGCCCGGGGCTCTTGCCCAATATTTTTCGGTTCTTTAGTGAATGGCGTAACTCCGCTGTCAGCTCGCGGGCATGGCCGCCGACCTTAAAGATGGATTGTTCAACACCGGGATAGACAACATGTGTAATTATCTCATTGTGACCGATATCAGCGAGATAATCGTTCAACTGACAACCAAGGAAGTCGCTCGAAACTACAACTGAAGCGGCTTTATCAAGCCCATTAACAACCAGCGGCGTAAGCTCGGTGGACCGCCTGGCGCTATAATTTAGTGCGCTGCCGTGAACAGTGATGTGATACGGGACACCATATTCCTCATTCAGGCGCCTCGCCACGGCCGGCGAGGCAAGTAAGTGCTGGGCCAGCACGACATCAAAGTCGAAAACCGAGTGAATCGTTTTGACGGCGGTCGCGGTCCTATTAACATACTGGGAAATCTTTTCCCGGCTCAGCCGGTGAAATTCGCGCGTCTTAAAGCCGACGTAGTTATCAAGAACATACGTCGGTAAAAGTTGACCGATGCGCGGCCTAAAGAGGAGGACCCGCCCACTGCCGAGACCAGTGGAATTACAAATTCTAAAAAAGCGCTTGTTGTCAACGTCAAAATCAAAGCAATCATTAACAAAGTCAAAGTTCTGCGGTTCAGGTTCCTGACAAAACACGAATACTTCATGCCCATGCTTGGCCAAAGATGATGCTAGATTCGCGACATAGATATTGCTGCCGGTTCCTGAGAGCAGATATCCATGAATAATGGCTATTCTCATTACAAATAGATACCCAATAAGTTCAACTGCGAGCGAAACAGCCACGGCTCACTAAACAAGAAGCCTCTTCGTGTAGAAAATCAGACACAAGTCTCCGGGTAGAATAAATGGTCTACTGCCGATAAATAGGGCACCGTCGATGCCCATCGGTACTTGCAGTTTTGCTTCTAAGAAACTGATGTTTTCGTAAATCAGCATCATACAAGAGCAAGGCGCCAACAATGCCGGGTCCGTAGCAGTGGGACTATGAGAACACGCTCTACTTTTTCGCGGACAAATGAAAGATGGAGCGGGTCTAAAAAAGCGGACAAGTCGCTAATCAGATTGAGAAAATGGGGTTATGTCGGGGTTGCGTCAGTCGAAACGAAACCTTATCAAACCAACTGTGAAAAAAACTGCGGCGAACACGAGCAAGGCTGCGACATCAGGTATTATTTCGCTGATGCCATGACCTCTCACAATTATGTCTTGAAAGCCGGCTATAGCCCAAGAATGAGGGCTGATTTGAGCCAAATCCTGCATCAACTCAGGCATTACGGCGATTGGGATCATTGAACCGCCGAGGGCGGCCAACAAAAGGACCAATAATACGCCAAGGCTGTTAACCTGGGCGTTTGTCTTCGCAAAAGCCGCGACCAAAAGCCCAAGGCTAGTGGCGGCAGCCGCTAAGGCCATAGAAATCAAGATCAATCCACTCAGTGAGCGCCCCAGACTCATGCCAAAAACTAGCCTGCCAATGCCGAACATAATGGCGATCTGCGCCAGGTTAATAACGTAATATGGGACAAGTTTGCCGACCAAAATCGTGGTTTTACCAAGAGGAGCCGCCAGAAGCCGCCTGAATGTCCCGTTGCTTTTTTCACTTAAGACAGACTCAGCGATTATCATCACTATGAAAAAAACAAACATCGTGGTGTAGGCCGGAACATTATGTTGCACGATCGTTGGGTCTTTAGCGAGCTTTATGCCCTTTGGCCTGGTTTTCGCCACAACTGCAAGGCGTTCTGAACTCACCTTGGTCATCTCCATAATAATAGATTCCGCTGAAACAGGAGATGGCGCCGTTTGGTTGGGCGCACTCGAGCCGGTCGGAGGTCCGGCACGTTTGAAAACCGACTCTATTCCCTGTCTAATCAGCAACGGCGCGGTGATTTCTTCTAAGACTCCGCTTACGGTCCCTTGAATTGGGCCGACCAAAGTCGCGTCCGCCGCCGGATCCGATATCAGCTTTACTTTAGCAACCTGTCCGCGTGCCAGCTTTTTTCCAAAATCTGAGGGAAAAACAAGCCCGAGACTTCGATCTCCATTCTTTATCAGCGTCTCGACCCTTTCAGCTGTTAGGCGATGTCCTTCGTTTTTTATCTCAACCTTGAGCCCCTTGATCTCCTTTAAGGCGTCCACAGCTTCTTTGGCCAACGGGTCTGATCGATCATAGACAACGGGAACCTCGGTTTTTCTTTCCGCCTCCCCGCCACCCGCCGACCCGCCAAGCGCGAAGCTAAAAACTAGAATAAAGATCATCGGCATCAAAAAAAGCGTGGACAGTGCCCCTATATCTTTAAACAGAACCTGGAGATCTTTACGTGCAATAGCGAGAAGCGACAATTAATCCCTCAGCTCTCTGCCTGTGATATTTAAAAAAACCGTTTCCAGGTTAGGCTCCAAAACTCTGAGTGATAAAATCTCAATGCTGTCGCGGTTATACATAGAGATTACATGCGGCAGGGCTTTTTGGGCCTGGTTGACCTCTATTTTGACCTGACTATCATCGGCGACTACTTTTGTTACACCATCCACCGATTCTATGTCTTTGAGCAAACCGGGCGGCTGATCTTTGGAACCTATCAGCAAAAGGCCGCCGCCTACCGAATCAATGAGGTTTTGTGTTGAGTCAAACGCGACAAGCTTTCCGCGATCAATGATGGCTACGCGACCGCAAAGAGCTTCCACTTCTTCCATGTAGTGACTGGTATAGATAATCGTCATACCTTCCGCGTTCAGGCGCTTGATACTTTCAAAAATATGGTTTCGGCTCTGAGGATCGACGCCGACTGTCGGCTCGTCGAGAAAGAGCAACTTTGGCCGCCCGACCAGAGCCGCCGCCATGTTGGCGCGGCGCTTCATTCCACCGGAATAGTTGTTGATAACCTCATCAGCGCGGTCGGCCAGACCAACCATGTCTAGCGCCTCGACCGTCCGATCTCTTAGAACAGAACCCCTAAGACCATAAATGCTGCCAAAAAAAGCAATATTGGCTCGGGCGGACAAAGTTGGGTACAGGGCAAGTTCTTGGGGGACTATGCCGCAAAGCTTCTTGGTTTTTCTAGACTCTGTCCGAATATCGTGACCAAAAACAGCGACCCGGCCGTTGTCCGCGTTGACAATGTGGTTGACGATTGAAATAGCGGTCGTTTTGCCCGCCCCGTTTGGACCGAGGAGACCAAAAATCTCGCCCTCGGCCACGGAAAACGAAATATCGTCCACAGCGACCAAGTCAGCATAGGTCTTCCGAAGATCATTGATTTCCAGCGCCGCTTGCGGCAATGAACCCCCCCCACTTTTGAGCCAAGCGAATCATAGCATGTGAACAGGAATCGAGAAAAAATACTTCAGCCTAGACGTTCTTTGTCATTTCCCATACGCCGCAAGGGCAGGTTCCAACACAAAAGCCGCAACCTATACACTTGGCCTCATCAACAACATACGACCAGCTGCCGTCGCCGCCATCAACGCGAGATATTGCGCCCCAATAGCAGGTATATAAACAGATTTCGCAGTCGCGACATGAGCCGCAGGACATGCATCGGTCAGCCTCTTTTTCGATCTCAAATTCGCCGTCACTCTCCGTTTCATAATAAGCCTCTTTGATCCGGGCATACGGGATAACCACCTTGACTTCCGGAACAAAGTCGTAGTCCATCATCTGAGTGTGTATAGCTTCAGCTGCTCGCCGCCCGCCGCCGATGGCATGTGTCACCAGGCCCGGGCCGGTCGCGTCGCCGACCGCGAAAACTTTGACATCGCTAGTCTGTTGAATGTCGCTGACCTGAATCAAGCCGCGTTCAGCGTCAACCTCCGGCGGCAAGAAATCCAGTTCCGGCATCTCGCCGATCGAGATTAGAACTGTATCCGCTGGAAGCGTAGTGCCATCCTTAAACTTGATCACTTTCTTTTTCGAATCAAAACTTTGGGTTACTTTCGGCCACAGAACTTTAGTACCCAGCGCTTCGGCCGCTTCACGTTCCACGCCAAAACTCGCGGGCGGTTGAATATCGACAGCAATCACAGATTTTGCCCCGCAAACAAAAGCCTGCGCGCAAATGTCCATGCCGGCGTTTCCGGCCCCGATTACCACAATATCCTGCCCTGTTAGGTCGGGGGGATGACCGTGGTTAACGTCCTTTAAGAAATCCACACCACCGATGACATCCTCTGAACCAGCAAAAGGGAGTTTGCGTGGTGTGTGAGCGCCGCAGGCAATCAGAATAACGTCATGGCTCCCGTATATCTCTTTGAAAAACTTTTTATCGACCCTCGTATTTAAATGGACATCGACCCCGAGTTCCTCAAAACGGGAAATCTCTTTTCTCAGGACTTTTTGCGGTAGCCGGTCTCGCGGAATACACAGCTCCAGTTTGCCGCCGAGAATGCTGTCGGCCTCATATAAATCGACATCGTGCCCCTTTAGAGCCAATTGCCAGGCAGCGGAAAGGCCTCCCGGTCCACCGCCGATAATGGCGACTTTCTTGCCCGTGGGCTTCGCTTTTTTTGGCGCCGGAATATCAAGACTCAAGAGTCCAAGTGATTTAATGTCCAGAGGCCTGTCTACCTGGCCGCGGGTGCACGCGTCCATGCACAGATTCGGGCAGACTGTCCCGCACACCGTACCCGGGAAGGGGCTGTATTTCAACACCAGCTCCAGGGCTTCCTCATACCTGTCCTGGCGGATCAAACTGGCGCGTTTCTGCGTTGGGATGTCTGAGGGGCAAGCCCAGGCGCAGGGCGGCAGATATTTGTTATTGTTCCATACCGGTTTGAAGCGCCGATCCGCACCGGCCGGCACAAACTCTATGATCGTGCGATCATGCTCTAAATAAGCCCCGAATATACCCCCTTCTCCAGTCTCTTTTTCCCAAACGTTAAGTCGCCATGACTCTATGTCGGTGCCCAAAGCCGCTCTTCGCTCAGCTTTCTCCTCGGAAGTGCGAGCCCGTATTTTTCGCCAGTCGCCAATTGATTTTGTCAACTCGGCTTCATATGTTGCTTTATCGATTGCCGCGAGATACGGCTTCATGTTGGTTGTCAGCCACTCCCAATCTTGAGATGTAAGCTCCTCCAACATAACGTCTTCTTTGGCGTACTCTTTTATCTGTCCCCGAAAATAAACTGTGCCGCCAACCATCCCAACACACGGCCGGTATCCAAGAATATTGTCGGGATTTCGCGGATCAACACCACAAACAACAGCAATTCCACCCGCCTTGAACTCAGCGAAAGAATCTCCGACATCACGAAAATACCAGGACTGAAGCGGCGGAAAGCGAGGATTTCTTTTGGTCATGGTGTCGCATCGGGCACCCCCGCTTCCTTGAACATAAAGGAGACCCTGAGCGCCGGCGTTATGCGCGCCGTTGGTGACATCCCCCAGAACCGTGATGTTGGCGCCACAATTGATCCACCCGACATCATCAGAAGTGCTTCCATTTATCACTATGGAAGTACCAGCCATGCCCATGCTGCCGGCTCGCTGGCCCACCGGGCCGTCAATTTCAATATTGATCGTCCCCTTGGTCGGCCAGATTCGACCGCCAATGCCATGTTGACCGTCAGCAATAATCTTTAGATCGCGGATACCGTCTTTGACCAGACCCTGAACCCGCGCTTCAAGCTCGCGCGACGATATCCGACGACCGTTTTCTTTTCCTTTTACTAATTTCGGCTTTTTGTTTTTACTCATTTTCATCTCATCTAGCACGTGTAATCGATCTTCAGGCGATCCGCTATTTCCTTGTCGCTAACGCTGAGACCATCTGACATACCAATCGGCAGCTGTGTACTTCGTCCCATGGGCGCCAGAATCTTCTTGAGCTCAACATTAGCCGACTTGAAAATATCCACGATGCGTTCAGCTACAATGTCCGGATCCAGGCGCCGGTATAGTTTTGGGTCTTGTGTCGTGATGCCCCGCGGACACCTGCCGGTGTTGCAGAGATTGCACCGGTTATACTCGTCACCCACGCAACCCGCCGCGCTCTGCATAATATATTTACCTGTATCAACAGCAGAGGCTCCAAGCATGATCATCGCGGCGGCGTTGGCAGCCAAGTTACCGGTTTTACCCATACCTCCCGCGGCTATCAGCGGCAATTCATTCTGCTTTCCCTGCGCTACCAGATCAAGGTAGCAATCGCGTATATTGGAAACCACCGGATGTCCCATCTTGTCAAGCGATACATTATAAGCGGCGCCTGTTCCGCCGTCCTCGCCATCGATGCAAAGAGCCGCAGCGTATGGGTTTCTTATTAGGTTGTTCAAGACAGCCGTAGCGCTCTTAGTTCCGGAGATTTTCGGGTAGACCGGAACACGAAAACCCCAGGCCATCGACATGGTCTGTATCATCTTCGCTACAGCCTCTTCAATTGAATATTTGGTTTGGTGAGTTGGCGGCGAAGCCAACTCTACATATTTTGGTACACCCCGAATCTCGGCGATAAGATTCAGTACTTTGTATGCCATCAACAGGCCTCCATCACCAGGTTTGGCGCCCTGCCCGTACTTAATCTCAATAGCCAAGGGGTCTTCCTGCATATCCGGTAGAGCATGAATAATTTCATCCCAACCGAAGTAGCCGGAGGCGATCTGCAAGATAAAATACTTTAAGAAACGTGACTTAAGCAGCCTGGACGGCACGCCACCTTCTCCCGTCGCCATGGCCACAGGAATTCCTTCGACCTCGTTGAGATAAGCGACGCCCATCGCCATTCCCTCCCACATGTGAGGAGAGAGAGCACCGATCGACATGCTCCCGATTCTAATTGGGAATATCTCTCTGACAGGTGGGATAAACGTATCCGGACCATCGAGTAAGAGCTTGTCGTCGATGAGCTTCAGTGGTAATTTCTCCGCGGACAAAACCCGCCCTAGAAGAGTATGCATGTAAAACTCGTGCCGACCCGCGTCGAGGGCCGGGTCTGTCAGCATTGAGATTCTCGAGAATTTCAATTGATCGACTGTTGAGACGCTGGTATCATTTCGCCGGCCGCCGCGCTTATATGGCACACCGCCCTTATTTCTATGGAATAAGAATTTATGCCGCGGATTGTATTCGGGCTCGATAGCGTCATTGGGACAGACAAGGGAACATGTAGCGCAACCGGTACAATAACGCTCAATGTCGTTCACTTGATGCACGCCCTGCACAACCTCTCTTGTCACAGCCGGACTTGGACCCGTCCCTTCGGAAACCGCCCGCCGGTGGACAAAAACAGTTGCCTCAATAGCTTTGGTCGGACAAACAGCTGTGCATTTCCCGCACCGCGTGCACCGGTCCTCGCGCCAATTGATTATATAAGGGAGCTCTTTGAGGCAGAGCTCGTTGCTCTCGTTTATCCCGTTAGCTGATTCCATTTTTTCACCTCAGACGCTCCCGGAGGAACGATTACCATGTCATATTTCATCGGTTGCACATCTTGCGTCTTATCACGCTCGGGTAGAACGCTGTCCAACCCGCACTCCTCCGACATGAGCGCGTATTTCCCGGGGCCGCCACCGACAATTCCCGGCCGCAATTTCTTCGAATCCTGGACCATAAAAATCGTGCCGTCGGGCGTGAAACCGACAACAGCGTTTGGCCCATCAATGCAAAGAGGCCTAAGAGCGCGTTGCAAAAGCTTGAGCGCCTCGCCGTCGGCTCGCTTCTCCATCTCGACCCCGTTCAACGGGGTTATCACGTCCTTATAATATGTCAGTGGATAACCCAAGCTTTTGTGTACATAGTGTAAGATATGCGCGAAAACCTCGCTATCGCTGTTATAGCCAGTGTAGGCAGGATTCCCTAATCCGGTCAAAAATTCTTTGATCGGCACAAAAGCTGTGTTCTCGCCGTTGGTCATTGTCCCGTAACCCTGGATAAAAAATGGATGGCAGGCGTAAAGATAAATATCGTAGTTAGTATTCTGCCGACCCTGGGCCATTATCAATCGCGCGCTTAAGTCGCCTGCTTCTAAATCGAAAAACTCGGCTAGCTGCATCGGGTCTCCGACCTCTTTCAAGCTAAGAACGTCGGGATAGAAAGAAAAAACGAACATCGACTCATCGGCTTCACCGAGACGACGCAGTATCAACCGCGTCTCAGTCAACAGGGCCTCTTTTACTTCCCACGCACAGTTTTTGTAGGCTGGAGGATACTCATAGGCCCGGACGATATAGTGATCATGAGCGTTGACCCCGGTTCCCTCCTTGATCGCCGGCGACCAACTGAACTTTGTTTCAAATCCAGCCTGTGTCATATAATCGTCGAGTATGTCCAGCCCTTTGTCGGAAAAAATGCCCGACAAGAGAGGATAGTCTTTGAAATCGGTGAATACACCGCCTAAATCTTTCATTAGCAGGCCCAGGCCGGAGCCATCATGGCCCTCTTTCATCGTCTCGAGCGCCGCAATGTTCTCTAGCGGTGAAAAATATTCTTTTGATGTTATCGCGCTTAGGCGACACATATCGACCACCTCAATGGACAAACATTATAATAGAACGTGACCTCCAATGGTATAATGGAAAAGGTCAGTTTGTAAAAGTTTTTATGGGATAGATTACCAAACAAGAAATTCAGTCCGGCAATTTCAGTCGAGCCATCAGAGCGAAAAGACCGTCTTATTCTCAGGTTTCTAATGAAAACCCTTAAGGCATCAACACCGGCTACATGGCGTACTTGACCATTTATCAACAACTTTCGTCCGATGATAAGGATAACCGTTGTCAGGCCTGGTCTAAGTGGGTAAAATTCGTTGCGTGGAATCCCTATACATAGCGGCATAGCTTTATGTTTGATTTAAACATTTTCAAAGAACTAAATACCCTCTTCACTCACGAAAGTCTGGTTCATGTTTACATTCACTTGGGAGCCGGCATCTTTCTCTTTAGTGCTAGTTTGCTCGCTTTCGCGGCGATAAAGAGGAGTTTTGGCTCGCGCCACCAGGGCTGGTTTCCTTTGAGAATGGCGATACTGCTTATTGGTATCATCGGCATCAGCGACGTGACCATATTTTTCGTCTCGCCGCAGATTCAGGAATTCTTTCACTTTCTCGATCTACTGACTGCGGCCACCAGCTTATTTCTCCTATATGTAGCCATTACCGAGCTACATGCTTTTTATTTTTCCCGGTCCCAAATGCGAGTCATCAACGACACGATGATTTATCTGCTGGTCTCGATGACAGTTCTGTTGGCAGCTGCTCTTGGCGCTCAGGCCACGACCAGCTTCGACGCCACGATCGAGCCAATCTTCATAGCGTTGATCTTGATACCCTCTTTTGTCACCGCTTATTTGCTATTCAGGAGATCAGTCGAACTTTTTTGGGAGCAAAAACATGTACCGCTGATGAACTTGTCGACCTTTTCGACAACACTATCTGTCGTACCGCTGCTGGCTTGGGGAACGGTCTTATTGGCTGTGAGTATCTGGCTGGGCAGATCAGCCAACTATCTCCAGCTTCATAGCGTCCACGCTATTTTCCACGCTCTTCAGAGCGTTATTCATGGTGGTTTGAGCTTTGCGCTCATAGGCAGCAGCCTGATGCTTATCTTGTCAAAAGACCGGCTTTGGATCGAGGATCGGCTAATACAGGCCGGACAGCTGATGTCGCTGGGCGAGATGTCAGTACAACATGCACGTGATCTAAATAATCCATTGATGACCATCATCGGCTACTCGACTATCATGCTCCGGGACGAAAAAATACCCGTGGCCAGGCGTAAAGATTTGCAGATGATCCAGGAAGAAGCGACGCGCGCCCGAAAAATCACACAGGATATTCTCGATTATGCCGGCGAAAGCCCGCTTTCATTCCAGGTTGTCAATGTCGAAATACTCTTAGACCAGACATTGAGCCTCATGGATTCCCGTATACATCAAGCAGGTATAGTCGTTACCAAGAATGTTCAGCGACCTTTGTCTTTTATCTCCGCCGACCCCGGCCAGATCAAACAGGCATTCGTCAATACTATGAATAACGCTATAGACGCAATGCCGCGCGGCGGACGTCTCGAAATCGATATAGGAAGCGATAATGGTGACGTCAAAATAACTTTTTCTGACACCGGCGACGGTATTTCCTCTGACACATTGAGCCACATATTTGATCCGTTCTACTCATCCCGCGTTAAGGACGGCACAGGCCTGGGACTTTCCCTGGCAAAAAGTGTTATCCAGAAACATCAGGGCTCCATGGATGTGAGCAGCCAAATCGGTCACGGCACAAACTTCAAGATCACATTGCCCGCGATTTCCGAAGAAGATAGCTTTTGGCGCCTTGAATCTGAACCAGAGGTCGATTACTTATAGGAGTTGCCGCCAAAGTCACAACTCCTCCTGTGAAAAGGTACAAGTCAAGAGAGAAAAACAGACGGAAAACGGAGCTTTTTTCTCCAAAACCGGCTTCTCCATTTGCTAAGAAAAACAGACTGACTATAATCAAATACGGTATGACTGAACTCAGACAAATCACGGTAAAATTACCGGACGGATCAGAATTGAAGGCGACTGCTGAAAGCGCGGTCGTCGATATTGCCAAAACCATTGGCCCCCGGTTGGCTAAAGCGGCGGTGGCCGGCAAGCTAAACGGCGTCTCAGTAGACCTGAGCGCGCGCGTCGCTGATGGTGACACAGTTGAGATAATTACAGGAGACAGCCCCGCAGGCCTGGACATAATACGCCACAGCACAGCGCATCTGCTGGCACAAGCAGTCGGCGAACTCTTTTCCGATGTCCAATTCGGCATCGGTCCCACCATAGAAGATGGTTTCTACTATGATTTTGATCTGCCGACTAGCCTAAGCGCTGATGACTTGCCGAAGATTGAGGCCAAGATGGTTGAACTCGCGGCCAAGGCTGCGTCATTTGAGAGGCAGGAATTGTCACGCGCCGAAGCGCTAAAGATGTTCAAAGCTTCGAATCAACCCTACAAAGCAGAGCTTATTCAAGAGCTTGAGGAACCACTTCTGAGTGTCTACCGACTTAAAGGGTTTGAGGATCTGTGTCGCGGGCCTCATCTGCCAAATGTTGAGAGAATCAAAGTTTTCAAGTTGCTCAAAGTGGCCGGCGCCTATTGGCGGGGCGATGAAAATCGTCCGATGTTACAGCGAATATACGGGACAGCTTTTACAAAAAAAGCTGACCTTGATCAATATCTGCACCGGCTTGAAGAGGCCGGTCGTCGTGACCATCGAGTGCTCGGAAAACAACTTGACCTGTTCCATATAGACGAAGAGGTCGGACCTGGTCTGCCTCTGTGGCACCCCAAAGGTGCGATGCTGCGCAAAACCATCGAGGATTACTGGGAGACAGTACATCTCGCCAGTGGATACGAATTGGTGCTCAGCCCGCATATCGCGCGGGCCGGCCTTTGGAAGACGAGCGGCCACTGGGATTTCTACCGTGAGAACATGTACTCGCCAATGAAAATTGACTCTCAAGAATATATCGTCAAACCGATGAATTGCCCTATGCATATGCAGATTTACAAGTCTCAACCACGGAGCTACCGCGACCTTCCCTTGCGCTGGGCAGAGCTTGGAACAGTCTACCGATACGAGCGCTCAGGGGTTCTCCATGGCTTGCTCCGAGTCAGGGGTTTCACGCAAGACGACGCTCATATCTTTTGCGAACCCGACCAACTGCTTGATGAAATTAAGGGTGTTATCGGCATGGTCCAAAAGATGCTGCCGGCATTTGGCTTCACTGAATTCGATATTTATCTATCAACCAGACCGGAAAAATTTGTCGGAAGCCTCGACAAATGGGAGCTGGCGACCGGAGCACTGGAGACAGCACTAAAAGAGTGTGGCCTGGACTTTCAGATCGATCCGGGAGAAGGCGTGTTCTACGGTCCGAAAATCGATATAAAAATCAAGGACGCACTTGGAAGGTCCTGGCAATGTACGACAATTCAGGTAGATTTCAATCTTCCCCAAAGATTTGATATCACATACAAAGGTGTCGACAACAAAGACCATCAGCCAATCATGATCCACCGGGCGATACTAGGCTCTCTTGAGCGCTTTATCGGCTGCTTGATCGAGCACTATGGCGGCGCATTTCCTCTCTGGTTGGCGCCGGCGCAAGTTGTGATTATCCCGATTGCCGACAGACATCTTGACTACGCGAGTGAGGTTAAACAGCGCCTATTGGGTGTTGGTTTAAGAGCTTCGGTAGACAATCGTCTGGAAACTGTTAATCGAAAGATCCGAGACAATCAAATGCAGCGGATACCATATATGCTCATAGTCGGGGACAGAGAGGTCGAATCAGCGACAGCGGCCGTCAGACTACGTGACGGGACAGATATTGGCGCCAAAGGTTTAGACGACATCGTTACTCGGATAAAAGAAGAGGCGGAGTCTAGATCGATAGAAACCACGTGGAAATGATCAATTTTAAAAAATTGTTGCGCTAGCTCTGGCATCATTTTTTCACGTTTGTTATAATCTTGGCAGGTAAAAGCAGAAGATAGCCACGTTTCTCACCTTTCGGCGCTGATTAGGCAGCTTAAGGGTTTAGCAGGCGGCTGTTTTGCCGCCCTTTTTTATTGGGAAGAACATATAAGACATTTGTTTTCGGAGGTGGTTTTAGTACAGAGCTCTCATGTGCGTGTGAATAACAGGATTCGTTCGCCGAAGGTGCTGGTTATTTCTGCAACCGGCGATCAGTTGGGAATAAAAACGCTAGAGGAGGCTCAAAAAATCGCTGACGAGCAAGATTTGGACCTGGTAGAAGTCGCGCCACAAGGTGACCCGCCCGTTTGCCGAATTATGGATTACGGCAAGTATAAGTACGAGCAGACACAAAAGAACAAACGGGCCAAAAAGCACCAATCTCAAGTTATCATTAAAGAGATGAAGTTTCGCCCGAAGATCGAGGCTCATGATTTTGATACCAAAAAGAAACATGTCAGGCGCTTTCTTGAGGCCGGCTCTAAAGTAAAAATCACAATTATGTTTCGGGGACGAGAGACAACGCACGCGGAAATCGGGCGTGGTATTTTGGAGAGATTAGCTAGTGAGGTTGAAGATCTGGCCACGGTTGAATCAAAACCCAAGCTGGACGGGAGAAATATGTTAATGGTACTTGCGCCGCTCCCAACCGTAATCGCGGCCATAAGAAGGAGCAACGACGATGCCAAAGATGAAGACGCATAGAGGTGCCGCTAAAAGATTCAAACGCACCGGCACGGGCAAGATTGTTAGAGGAAGAGCTTTTAAAAGCCATATTCTAGAAAAAAAATCAGCGAAGAGGAAACGTAAATTAGGTCAATCAACGCTGGTGAGCAAAGTGAACAAGAAATCAGTTAACCGTCTTTTAGGCGGTAAATAGCCCGGAGGTAATAATGCCAAGAGTCAAGCGTGGCACGATTAATAAGAAGAAACATAAAAAAATATTAGGGTTGGCGAAAGGATATCGCGGACCTAAAAGCAAAGTTTTCAAACGGGCAAACGAGCAGGTATTGCACTCACTGTCATATGCATACCGGGACCGCCGGCAAAGACGGCGCGATTTTCGTAAGCTCTGGATCATTCGCATCAACGCCGCGGCACGCCTAAACGGGCTTTCATACAGTAAGTTCATGAACGGTCTAAAACTCGCTGAGATTGAGATAGACAGAAAGGTTCTGGCGGACATGGCCGTACACGACGCACTGGGTTTTAGTAACTTAGTTGAACTGGTAAAAAACCAGAAAACAGAAGTCAGCTCAGTGTAGACCAGAGCTTTTTCTTACTTTGCTTCATCCCAGTTTTTTCCGAAAGATATATTCACTTCCAGTGGAACACTGAGCGAGAACGCATTCTTCATAAGGCTTTCTATCTTAGGCGTGACGACACTTTCTTCCATGGGCGGCACTTCAAACACAAGTTCATCATGGACTTGGAGCACCATTCTGGTTTGAAGGCCCGCGGAAACTAAATAAGAGTCGATATTTATCATCGCGACTTTAATAATATCAGCCGCCCCGCCCTGAAGCGGCGCGTTGGTCGCTACCCGCTCACCAAACGACCGTTGGTTAAATTGGGTGCTCTTCAACTCCGTGACATATCTTTTCCGGCCCGTGAGTGTTGTCACATAGCCGAATTTGTATGCGTTTGCGACCGTTTTTTCAAGATACTTTCTTACACCCGGGTAACGTCCCAGATATAGTTCGATATACTCTTTTGCCTCATCTGAGGAGATACCAAGCTGCTCTGCTAAACCAAATGGACTGATCCCGTAAATGATGCCGAAATTGACAGCCTTGGCGTGACGGCGCAATTGCGAAGATACATCTTTTGGTGAAACGCCAAATACCTCCGCGGCCGTCGCCGTGTGAATATCAACTTTATCCTTAAACGCTTGTTTTAGAGCCTTATCACCACTTAAGTGGGCTAGAAGTCTGAGCTCTATCTGCGAGTAGTCAGCTACCAGCAGTTTTTCGTCGCGGTGGGCGGGCACAAATGCCTTTCTGATTCTCCGGCCGAGCTCTGTCCTAACCGGAATGTTTTGAAGGTTGGGATTACTGCTGCTCAATCGCCCTGTCGCGGTTACAGTCTGATTGAATGATGTGTGCAGACGCCCCGTGGCCGAATTTACAAGCTTTGGGAGAGCATCGATATAGGTGGATTTCAATTTTGCCTTTTCCCGATACTCAATTATCAGCGGCACAATCTCGTGCTCTTCGGACAGTTTCGCCAGGACTGCCGCGTCTGTCACATAGGCGCCTTTTGCTTTTGTCCTGCGGCCTGGAGTCAGCCCCAACTTTTCAAATAACACCTCCGATACTTGCTTTGGTGAATTGATATTGAATTCCTCGCCGGCAAGCTTATAAATCTGGGAAGTTAATCGATCCATATCTACTTTCATTTCGCGCGCTAAAACGGATAGAATTTTTTTGTCGATCCCCACCCCGCAAACCTCCATTCGGGCCAGGACTTTTGCCAACGGTACTTCAATATTATTAAAGATATCGTCAAGTCCCTCTTTCTCAAGAGCCTGCTCAAGAGGTTTCATGAGAGCCAGGGCGGCCGCGGCTTTGACCTCAGCGGTCTGGGTCAGACTGCCCTCTAACACAAGGTCGCAACTGTTGTAATGGCGGATCAAGTGCTTAAGTTCATAACCAATGTCAGATGGATTAAGAAGGTAAGCGGCAAGCAGAGGATCGAAGAAAACACCCTCAAAAGACCTTCCGTTTGCCAGAGTCGATTTTATTTTTTCCTTAAGATCATAAGTGGATATTGTGCGGCTTGGAGATTTGAGCCAGGCATGGAACCGCGATCCTTGAGTTTCGTCTAGCTCGCCTGTATCAATCGCAAACGCTTTGAACTTCCCTTTCTCAATCCAACTCACCGCCCATCCAATAGATTGCTCGTCATCGTCGAGTAAAACCTCCAAGCCAATTTCCGCGATATCTTCATGCGCTTTTAACCAGGGCAAAATTCCGGTAGGATCGACGTCAACTTTCTCAACCAAGAAACGCTCGGAGGCCTGTATCGATTGAGATGACAATTTGCTTTCAAATCGCTCTAGCAGAGTACGGAACTCAAAGCGCGAAAACACTTGCCGTATCTTTTCCTCATCCCATTGACCAAGCGATACGTCTTCAAGACCGGCCTCGATAGGGACCTTGGTGTCTAAGATGGCCAGTTTCTTGCTCAGCTCAGCCTGGTCTTTATTGTCCTTGAGGGCCTGACGGAGCTTCTCCCTTGATATATCCTCAACATGGTCATAGACCGACTCTAGCGTCCCATATTCTTGAATCAACTTCGCGGCTGTTTTATCGCCTATGCCGGGCACACCCGGTATGTTGTCAGAAGCGTCCCCCTTTAGAGCCAGGTAATCCGGCATCTGCTCAGGGGTTATGCCATAGCGTTCGACAACTTTTTCGCTGTCATAGATGACAATATCCGTAATGCCTTTTCTGGTTGTCATAACACGCACTTTGTCATCTGTTATCAGCTGGAGCGCGTCTCTATCCCCCGTGACCACCAAAACTTCATCCCCGGCTGACCGGCCGGCAACTGCTAGAGTTGCCAGGATATCATCACCCTCATACCCCGGAGCCTCAAAGATCGGGATAGCCAGCGCGTCCAGAACTTCCTTAACAAGCGGGAATTGGGGATGCAGATCATCCGGGGCAGGTTTGCGGTGGGCTTTATAAAGTTCATAAGCCTCATGTCTAAAAGTCGGACCCTTGCTGTCGAAGGCGACCGCCACAACATCCGGTTGTTCATCGATTAGAAGCCGGATCAGCATGGAAGTGAAACCGTAAACCGCGTTCGTTACTAGGCCGGTAGACAAAGCCAGTGTTGTGGGCAGAGCGTAATAAGCCCTATAGACCAGGCTGTTGCCGTCAATGAGGATAAGCTTACGACTCAAGGCATTTCACAAGACGATAGTAGCACAAGAAAAGATCTCAAAAAGCCAAGTGACCCTGAGCTATTTCGCTGGTTGCCCGTAGATAGAAACTCTGATTATCTGAGAGCTGGTATCAACTTGACCGAGCGATGAACCTGGAAAATAGTAGCCTAGAATTACAGCCGCTGAGTCGCCTCTTTCGGCTCGTTTTTTCGAACCATATCCGCTTAGGCCTACGCCATGGCCCAGGCGTGTCATACCCTGGGTGTCGGGATCCGGAACAGACTTAACCCATGGCCAATCATAATTCCAACCGGCTTCAGCCGGAGTTCTAGTCCGCCCGCTCGCCCGGGTGCTGTAGGGTGTAATGACCGGGTTTCCTTGATAAGTCACGACGGTGCCCTTTGTGTCGGCGGCGGCCTTTGCTATGCGCGGCAGGCGCTGCTCAGCTGAATATCCACGATAAACTTGATCATCACCATTGCCGTTTTGGCTATTTTTCATATGAAATGGTTCTCCGGCGTGCCGTCCGCCTTTGCTCAAATGATGAACAGCATAGCTCCGGGACACTATCGCCATGACTTTCAGATGTTCAACGGGGGAATCATGAGAAGCCTCAGCAATCCCGCGCAAGTAGTCTTCCAGGCCGAGCTCGTTGACGGCCCAGAGTGTCTTTGATTTTTCGGAGCGAACGATTTCGATACTGCCGCGAAAAGAGTTCAAGTTGACTGTTTGGTTCCAGTTAAGATCAGTGTAGCCCGGCAGGCTTAAAAAAGAGTCGGGGCCACTTGGGCTGAATTTTATCGGGCTCTTTGACGTCGCCGTCACTTGCCTGTCTTGGATCAGATAATAGGTGCCGTCTCTGAAAGCTACTTTGGCCTCTTGGTTTTTCTTAAAAGTAGCCCGGCCCGCCCCCGGAACAACAGCCGCGAACGCCCCTGAAGCTGAAACAGACAGGCTGATCGCGCCATGGGGCATTTCTGTGGGTTTCTGTGTGCTCAGCGCCGCCGGTTTCTGTGCCGATGACGCTTCTGTTGACTCCAATTTGAAAACGGCCGTCACCGGCTTGAAGGTATAAGATCGCGACTGACTGGGCACCAACACTGTCCGTATACGATTCGTGGTTTTCTTGAGTTTCAGCACTAATTTGCTGAACGACGGCCGTGGATTGTTTTTTGGATGATCTTCAGCCCAGGTTGGACCGACCGAAAAAATGCTAATAGCTACGATAACTATTATTGCCGTAATATATTTTCGGGGCACCGCGGTCAAACCCTCCTAGTTCCCAGCCACACTGACAATCATACTTCCACGCGCAACCGGGTCAACCTTGAACTTAATAAGATACAACTTATTCTTTAGATTTCAAGCGTTGACGAAAACCTCAAGTCTTAAGCGCCCGAGTCCGATAAAATAAAAAGCACAACATATGAAGCGCACAGAAGGAGGGCCGTGATCATGGTGATAACATTAGAAATTGAGGAAATCATGAGACTCATGAAGCGGGACATCAATAGCGATGAGGCCTTCATAAAAATTGACAGCGGTTATCACCGTCGCACCGATGAATACACAGATGATTGTGGCGCCCCGAAATCTGTCTACCTAGGACCTTTCCCTCTATACGAGTAGTTCTTGGGGCGTCATTCTTTGCTCATTATCAGCAGCCAACTTTTTGCGCTAAATTGTGTTTTCACTAAGGAAAAGATACCGTTTAGGCGCTCGCCTCTTAAAATAAAAGAAAACTTGCCGCTTTTGAGCTGGTCCTCCGGGTCTTCGGGGCTGACGGGCTCAAATGTTCCTTTGTCCCAAATCTGGACGGTTCCGGCCCCATATTGACCTTCAGGTATGACCCCCTCAAAACCGCCATAGCTCAATGGATGGTCCTCAACAGCTATGGCCAACCGTTTTTCCTTCGGGGTGGCCGGCGGCCCTTTCGGGACTGCCCAGGACTTTAAGACACCGCCAATTTCCAGTCGGAAATCAAAATGAAGATGTGAGGCGTCGTGACGCTGGACCACAAAACTCTTGGCCGCCCGCCCACTACTTTCTCGCGGCTCCGGGCTGGTTGCAAAATCCCTCTTCGATTCATAATCAGACAATTTGTCGTCTACCACTGCGCCCTACCTCTTAAGACCATAAAAGAAAGCCAGGAAACCCATGGCCGAGAAAGCCGAGCCCTCATAGACCATGTCTAAACTGATTAGCCAGATACCGCTCAAAACCACAGCCGCCCCAAAAACCGCCGAACTCCAGGCCGCGCCTTTGTAGCCGGTATGATTTAAAACCTTAGCCAGATCATCGACGTCTACTTTAACTCGAAGCCGGCCGCGACGAGCTTGTTCCAGGGTCTCGCTTATCTGCGTCGGCATCTCCAGCAAAAGTTTTCCTACTGCCTTGGCCTCATCCATTATCAACTGCCACTTATCCTCCTTGGCCGAGGCCGCCAATTTCTCAACATACGGCTGCGTCGCCTCGATTAGATCAATGTCAGGATCAAGGCCCGTCGCCAAGCCAATCATCGAGCCTAAAGTTTTTCCTAAAAAAGCGAATTGCGCAGGTATTGTCAGGGGCTGCTCTCGCAGAAGTACCAGGATGTCCTGATGGATCTCCTCAATCTCAGCGAACGTTAAAGTCCGGGCTGTTAAGCTGGCATAGTTGTCCAACAACCAGTCAAAGGCATTTCTAACTGACTGTACGTCGGCACCCGCGCGGATAAATCCAAGGGCCCGCAAAGCCTCTATCATACGATTAGAGTTTTTTTGAGCCACACCGATGACCAGGTCACGGAAGGCCTCTCGCATGATCGGTGTAATCTCCCCGACCATGCCGAAGTCGACAAAAGTAATAAGCGGCCCCGGCGCCACGAACAGATTACCCGGGTGCGGGTCGGCGTGGAAAAATCCATCCTCGAGCACTTGTTTCAAGTATGAATCGATCACTTCCTGGGCTACACGCTTCCTGTCTATACCAGCCTCTTCGATAGCCTCATAGTCCGAAATCTTGATGCCTTCGATAGCCTCAAGAGCTAACACTTTTTCAGTCGTATACTCCCAAAACACAGACGGTATATAGATCATTTTGTTGCCTTCAAAATAAGCCTTAAACCGCTGAGCGTTGCTACCCTCACGCAAAAAGTCCAATTCGTCACCGATAGTCCTGGCAAATTCCGAGACAATCATGGGGACGTCCATATGGGTCCCGATTTTGGTAAATTTGTTCAACCCGTCCATCAAATAACTAAAGGTGGCCAAGTCGATGTCGGCGAGTTTATCAATACCGGGTCGTTGAACTTTGATCGCGACCGTTTGGCCGCCAGGCAGGACAGCTTTGTGAACCTGGGCCAGGGAGGCAGCCGCTAAGGCCTCCTCATCAAATTCCATGAAGACATCTGCAATGGGACGCCCGAATTCGCTCTCAATTACCTGGCGGATTTCCTCAAAGGGGACGGGGTTGACAGTATCCTGAAGTTTAGTGAGTTCTTCAATGTATTCCACGGGCATAACGTCAACCCGAGTACTGAAGAATTGGCCCAGCTTAATTAGGACTCCGCCCAAGGCCAAAGAAGTTTGACGGAATTGAATAGCCCGGCGCCGGTGGCGGACAGACATACGTTCCCTGGCAACCGCGAGACCACGCCGGCGGGCAATTCTCGACTCTTTCCAAAAATCCCTGACTATCCCAAGAAACAGCCAGACAAAAGCCCATATCCTGCGGCCTCTTTTAACCGGGACAGACATGCTTATTTCTTGGCAAGCTTGTCGACTTTCTTGGTCAGATTAGACACAAGAGTCTTGAGTTCGGAAATCTCGTCACTGTTGGCTAAACCGACTTTGCCCAAGGCGTCTTTTACCTGTTTTTGCGCCTCAGTTCGCATCTCGTTCATCCTGGCTTTAGCCTTATCTTCGGCAGCTTGACGGTTGGTTCTAAACGTTTCCATGCGTTCCGCCCGTTGTTCAGAGAAGGAATCGGTGCGCTCCTCCATTTTTTCAGCCGCCTCGTAACAATAGAGAAAGAAATACTTCATTTTGTTGAACACGCAATCACCTCCAAAACCCAAGCAAAAAACCTAGCATACCTGCGTAAATTATACCACACGGGGACTTTCTTAAGCTTGCCTGCATCAAAAGGATAGGCCTTTTTTCTTCTTGTTCATCATCCGCATGATATGCTTGACACTACCAGGCGCACTTGTTAATTTTTTCTAAGAACAGGGCATGAGAATTGCATCGTTCAGTTTTATGGGCCTATAGCTCAGCAGGTTAGAGCGCACCCCTGATAAGGGTGAGGTCGGTAGTTCGACTCTACCTAGGCCCACCAGAGCCTCCGAGAGGGGCGTCTGCCGCGTCGCTGCTCGCATTTTGCGCGGGTCAAGTACCAAATGTACATTCCCTTTGAAAATGTTCACGCTCCTTGCATCCACACCCTCACGAAGCTCTGGATTCTTTTTGTCGCGGGCTGTGTGATCCACTAGTGCCCACTTGTGACAACTCAGAGAGGTTATTCATATCGCCTATTGTTTGCTGAAAAGCGGCTCCATAGCGCACCCCGCCAGAAAAAACAAGTAAACGTTTGTACGGTAACCGTGGGGATTTTATTTATTGTGCCGTTCTGTCTTGTGGAGCTGGTCGTGACAAACCGTGCAAAGTGTTCTTAAATTATCTCGCACGTTCCCACCGCCCTTAACGTGGTGCTTTATGTGATGCAATTCGAGATGGCGAGGATCTGAACGATTCCAATCATCGTGCGACCAATTGCACTGCGTGCATTTATAGGCCTCACTTCTCAACACTTCACGTCGAATATCATCTGAGATATGCCGATCATGCGCGTGACTTTGTCTGTCGGCTTCTAGGATGTAGACACCAACGGGCAAATCAGGTCTGCCTGTAGTTTTTGTAACGACCGGCCATCCAAGTTCTGTTCTCAACTCCCGCACCCGCCTGGCCCATTCCGTCTTATTTTTGGCAATGTAGCGCAACTCTTCACCCGTGACGCGTCTGCCAACATTGGCGCGCAGAAACTCCAAGAGTTTTTCGCGGACGCCGCCCCCTTGGCGACGAATCGAATTGGCCACATTCCATCGATAGGCAGCCTCTTGATCTTGCTCAATTTCAAGAAGCACATAATCAGCAGGCTTCATATTCCTTAGACTTTCGGGGACATCCTCAACCCCGTCCTCTTGCATTGAGCGGATGGTTACACCGCTTGCGATTGCCCAACCAAATTGTACACGCAATTCCCGCACCCGCCGCGCATATTCCTGAATGCCTGAGATCACAAGTAATTCGTCACCGTTTATCACGATCTGCGGATATTTCTTAAAGTAATAGAGAATTCTATCTCTGGCAGCCGGCGCATCTTCCGCCTGAATCAAGGTCTTTCCTAAATTGCGAAGGTTCCGAAAAATGGGGACAAGACCCAGAACTTTAGGGCGCAGTTCATCCGACTGAAGTTTCACCTCAAATATCTTAATGAGTTTTTCGATCTTAACCCGAATCTGTTCCGGATTATGTTTTCCGGCCACTGCGAGTCTCCTTAGTCAGGGTCTAATCCAATTCATCCCATTTATTCGCCTAATGTGCGACGGTCATAAAGATACGCAACCGCTCTTGCAGCTTTTGAATATCTTGCGTCTGACATTGCCAAACGACCAGAACTTTCCAGCCCAGTATTTTTAGATTACGTCGATTCCGTCGATCTCGCTTAACAGTTTCGTCCAGCTTTTTATTCCAGAAATCTACATTAGTTGTCGGACGTTTAGCACGTTTACATGTATGGCCGTGCCAAAAACAACCGTGTACAAAGATAGTCTTCTTATGGCGAGGCAATATAATATCCGGGCTGCCCGGTAATTTCTTGCCGTGAAGCCTAAAGCGATACCCCTCACGGTGGAGTAGGCGGCGCACAATAATTTCCGGCTTGGTGTTGCGCCCCGCCACTCGCGACATAATCCAACTGCGTTTTTGTTTCGTGAACACATCCATCATGTTTATTTTGTAATTGAAACAAAGCGAAAACGCAATCGGCAACGCGGGAGGCAAGCATTGGTGGAACGGCGTTTCCTATTTGCCTGGCAATCTCGATTTTACTTCCAAGGAATTTAAAATTGTCGGGGAAGCTTTGCAGTCTGGCAGCTTCTCGGTGCGTGATCGGCCGATGCTGCTCGGGGTGCAAGTAACGTCCTTTTTCCGGCTTAAAGAATTCTGTTCTAATAGTAAACGCAGGTCTATCCCACCAAAGTCGGCCAAATAGATCGGTGCCGCCGGAGGTTTTTCTTATCCAGCAATCGGGTGTAATCTCAGGCGCTCTTTTTTGTAAGTCAAAGCGGTTCATGCCTTCTTTGGGAATTGTTTTGTATCTTTTTAAACTTAGACTGGTCGGCGTGCGACCGAAGTGAATGTCAAGTGGTCCCCGTAGTTTGCGGCGAACTTCGGTTCCAATAGGTACAGGAAGTTCGAAGATAGCGCTTCTTACGGTGTTCCAGGGCACGGGATTCATAATATATTCGTCAAGTTCCTCGGAAAATGCACTTATGTGCCCCTTTTTCGGGTTATAATGCGTTTTTTTCGGTGGAAAAACCTGCGCGGGGTCGGCAAAATTGCAGCCGATGATAAAAGCACGCCATCTGGTTTGAGGCACTCCGTAATCGGCTGCGCACAGCTTTGTCCATGCGAGCTTAAAACCCATTGACTGTGCTAATCTCACTATTTCGCTATGCTCAGGAGAGCCAAGCAATTGCTGAACGTTTTCCATTACGAATATAGAGGCTTCCGAGCGTCTAACGATTTCCATATAGGGCCGCCACAGTTGCTTTCGCGCGTCGTCTTTGCGCTTTTTGTTGAGAAGACTAAAGCCCTGGCAAGGTGGGCCACCGATCACAATATCAGCCTTCGGAATGACTGTTTCAGGATCGTTGAGAATATCTACAATATCGCCGACAGAGCAGTGTGATCCAAAGTTTGCGTTATATGTATCCGCCGCGAACTGGTTAAAGTCGTTGGCCCAAACCGATTCAAAACAATGACCCATCCACTCAGTGAAACCAAGAGTTAATCCACCCGCCCCCGAAAACAAGTCGATCAATCTTAATGTCGGGGTCTTGGTTAAGTTTTGATGAGCCCTAGCATGATAAACGGCTTCATCTTCCGAGATTTTGAAGTTTGAAGCCGTTACTGTAGAAAATTTCATGTTTTACCCCATTTGCGAATTTGAACCGCCAGCATCAGAATAAGCAATGAGCGCCAATCTTACAAGCTCTCGTTTCATTAAAATACCAAACATATGTTTGCATGGCAACTACCAAATATTGCGAGCGGCTTGCCAATAAATATTAGCGTTACTTATATTTTGGGCGACAAAGTTAGCGACTCGTTGCCTACCAAGGCAAACCGGGCTTTGCCCGAGAACCACAGCTTGCCTAAGGGGTCTTGAAAGTCGAGTTAAAAACCCCTGGTCTTCCTTGCATCTGATCCGTCAGATAACTTGTGGACATTAGACAATTGGAGTCGTTTGTTTAAATCCAATAAAGCCCGCTATTGACGATTTAGTGTACAAATATAATATCTATATGAAAAACTCTGTTGAAATAAGAGAGTCGGGAGATTCAGACCTTCAAGACGTTTTATCTGTAGAGCGAAAGGCGTTTGGTCGCGATAGTGAGGCAGAACTGGTCAAAGCGCTGCTGGACGATGACAGCGCGAAACCGATTTTGTCTTTGCTTGCTTTTAAAAACAATCACACTGTCGGACACATTCTATTTACAACCGCGCGTTTGATTGGATCGCGAAATAACGCTTCGATAGTAATACTAGCTCCTTTGGCGGTCATCCCTGACGCTCAAAATCAAGGAATTGGCGGCCGGCTTATTAAAGCGGGTTTGCGGCAATTATCGGAATCAGATGTTGATCTTGTGTTTGTGCTCGGACACCCAAAATATTACTCACGACATGGTTTCAGCCCGGCGGGCTGCCTCGGATTTGAGGCGACACATCCAATTCCTGATGAGCAGGCAGACGCGTGGATGGTACAAGCTCTGCGCCCGGAAATAATCGGCTCAGTTTCGGGCAAAGTAATCTGTTCTGATGAGCTGAGCCGCACTGAGCATTGGCGAGAATAGAACGCGAGTAAGCTCCAGCGTGCTTTTTTAACTCTGTTTTTCCGCGGAAAACTTACGCGGCCAGCTCTTCAGGTTCTCTAAGCCAGTCCCAAGCGGCCATAATATCAGAGTTGTGGAAAAACCTTGACTCCACGGCGTAGAAATGACGGCAGAAGTCGGTCATCCATGCCTCCCACCGCTTGTCTCCAACAATAGCCATTCTCTGGATCTTATTGTGAAATTCGCGCCCGAAATGAAAATCAGCGCGCCAGGCGCTTGGCTCTTCCAACTCGAACCCCTTCATGTCTATCAACATCTCTATCTGCCCTACTCGGCTTATGAGGTCTTCACAGATCAGAGTAAGCTCATCATAATCAGCCCTCGTGATGTGGCCGGTGGCCCTAAGACCTAGAACACTGCCGCCGCTTTCATCCATAATTTCAAACATTTTCAGCACACTCCTTTAAGTATTTGTCGATTCTTATTAGACCTGTTTTTTCCCAAATGCGGATTTATTATGTTTTTTATTGATCTCGTGTTATCCAGTGACTATGCCAGCACTGGATAATCGATATAACCCTTCTCTTCACCGGTGTAAAAAGTGTCGAAATCCGGTGCGTTGAGCGGCGCGTTTTCTCTTAATCGCTCAGGAAGATCGGGATTGGCCAGAAAAGAAACGCCGAATGATACAAGGTCGGCCTCGCCTCTCGCGATTACGTCATTGCCGGAGTCGGCATCATAGCCTCCGTTGACCATTAAAGCGCTATTAAACTTATTGCGCAGAATCGGGGTGATCCGTGTTGTCCCTGCAGGCAGAGCCATGGGGCCGGCGATTGCCTCAACAACATGTAGATACGCGAGTTCCAACGCGTTGAATTCCTGGGCCAGATATGAGAAAGTTTCAACCGGATTTGAATCAGACACTGAATACATGGAAGCATATGGAGCGATCCGGTATCCAACCCGTTTTGGGCCCCAAACGCCAACCACCGCTTTGGCGACTTCAAGAGGAAGACGAGCGCGATTTTGGATCGGGCCCCCATAAGCGTCAGTTCTATGGTTTGAACCGTCTTTTACGAACTGATCGAGCAGATAAGCGTTAGCGCCGTGAATCTCAACACCATCGAAACCCGCAGCCTTGGCGTTCTCGGCTCCTTGGCGGAATTGTTCGATGATGCCGGGCAGCTCGCTTAGTTCAAGCGCCCGCGGAGTCTCAATCGGCTTTTGGCCCTCGGGGGTAAAAACTTCGCCCTCAACCGGGAGCGCCGAGGGCGCCACGGGGAGTTCGCCGTCGTGGAAATCAGGATGCGACACCCGGCCCACATGCCAGAGTTGCGCGAAAATTTTCCCGCCTGCCCGTTGAACGGCGTCAGTTATTTTCTTCCAGCCGGCTACCTGTGCAAGCGAGTGAATTCCAGGGGTACGGATATAACCCACACCTTCGGGGCTCACCTGGGTCCCCTCCGTGATGATTAATCCGGCCGTGGCCCGTTGTACGTAGTAAGTAGCGGCCAATGGGCTGGGCACATTGCCGTCAACCGCGCGACTCCGAGTCATTGGCGCCATTACTATCCTGTTCGACAGCTCCAGTTCTCCTAATTTGTATTCCGAAAAAATATCCATATCTTCTCCTTAGGTCATCCCAGTCAAGGGCTTTTGTGTTTCTTGCCCAAAAAACTTTATAAGCAAACAACCGCTTTAAGAACGGGAAATGTTTGAGATTGCCGGTCTAAAACAAAACAGAGCCGACGCCATTTATTGGCGCCGGCTCGTTTCACGCTTAAAATACTTAAGGATTTAAGCGCTCTTCAACCGTGCCTCCTCTATTCTCGCAAGATCACTCTCGAGAATCGCTTCAGCGTCGATCCTGATCACAACATCATTTCCCAACACAAACCCGCCGTTGGCGATGTTGTCGTTCCAATCAACACCGAAATCAGCTCTGTTGATGGTGGTCTGCGCGGTAAAACCAAGGCGTTCTACAGGTCCCTTGTCGCCATCCTCTTCCCAGTAGGGTGTCTCCCACTGCCCCAGGTAGTGCACGTCAAGTGTAACCCGCTTCGTCGTATCACGGATCTTCAGGTCACCGGTGAGCTGAAAATCATTCTCGCCCAAAGGCACTACATCAGTACCTTTGAACGTTAGTTCCGGAAAGGTTTCCACGTCAAAGAAGTCGCCGCTTTTAAGGTGCGCGTCACGTGCCGGCTCCCCTGTCCAAATCTTAGCCAAGTCAATGTTCGCCTCCACATTGAGACTTTTTGGATCGGCTGGATCAAACTCGACAAAACCATGAACATCTTTGAAATGACCTCTTACCCAACTAACCATCATATGTCTAACCCGAAACTCAGCGCCGGTATGGCCCGGCTCAAATATCCATTTAGCCATAATCTCCTCCTTAAGCTTAAGCTAGATATCTCTTCTAGCTACGGGGTTTATTTTGTTAAATCCCCTGTTCTTATTTTCCATTTTTCTAAGGAGAAAACATTTTTTTAGCCACCATACGCAGCAGCTATCAGGCGACTTGTTTAGTACGAGTCGCGATCAGGTAAGGATTATCTTTGGCGACTCGAACAAACGATGCACCCGGTTGATATAATTATTTGAGCTTCACCCAAAAGAGGCTTCTAACAACAGGAGAATTTATGCAAAACTTAATGAAAATTACAGTCACGCTTTTGATAACTTTTGCCCTGGCTGCCTGCTCTTTCTCTGTTTCAACAGCAAGTCTTTCTAATATCAAAACAGGCTCAAAGCTGGTAAAAGGGGAGGTCAAGAAAGAGGTGCGTGTTTTTCCAACAGACGCGCAGTTAATATTTGTCAGCGCTCACCTCAACAACGCACCTGAAGACACAAAAGTCTCGTTCACATGGCGATATCTTGAAGGAGAGGGCCAGGATATTGACTCAGTTGAAGTGGAAAGCAAAAGCGGTGAGAACAGGGTGTCATCAAACCTAACGGTGCCTGACGCGGGGTGGCCGCCGGGAAAGTACGAGATCATCCTTGAGCTTGACATTGATAACTCTAAGCCGGTACACAAAAAGTTCCAGGTCAAATAAGGGCACACCCACGCACTTGAGCCCTGCGTCTTGAATTTGAAAACTTTTTTTGCCCAGGAACCTAATGTTTTTTTGCCGTCTGTCGATATAACATTTGCAAGCCTATGTTGATACGACAAGGGATCGATCATTGCGAGAGGTGGGCGAGGCAAATAACTCCAAAAACTGAGGGTCATTTAGTCAACGGTCGCGCAGGTGGACAAAGTAGAACCAAGATTTGGACAGACTCCCCGGAGTCAAGTTTCTGCCATGGTCTTTCGGGCCTCACAGCTCTGCTTGTCAACAATAAAGAATTCTTCGAGAAAGACCGGCTAGCCTCTTTAAGTGTTCAAGAAATCCTGATACTGGCAATCGACGCCAAGGACCACTATACCTATAAGCACTCCAGAAGAGTGGCCTCACTATCTGTGGCTTTGGCCGAATGTGTCGGCTTCCATAGCCAAGAGCTTGAGGATTTGCAGCTGGCCGCGCTCCTGCATGATGTAGGCAAGATTGGGGTCCCATCTGAGCTTTTACTCAAACACAAAATTGACGAACGCGAGCGCGGGATCCTTGAGAAACACGCCACCATGAGCTCGGAGATAATTGACTACTTTCAATGCGCCTCAGAAGAAATAGCCCAAGTTGTCAGACACCACCATGAGCGTATTGACGGCAGTGGTTATCCAGATCAATTAGAAAGCGCCAACATCCCACTAGCTTCGCGCATTCTGGCGATTGCCGACGCGTGGGATGCCATGACCACCAACAGGCCGTACCGCACGGCCAATTCAAAGCAGGAAGCCGCCCGTCAACTCCGAGCAGGAAAGCATGCCCAATTCGACGATATGCTCGTCGACTTATTTCTCGTCATGATGAGCTCGAGCCTAATGGTAAACTAAGCACTCTTTTGCTTTCTGTTCTTACTGCTCTTTGCCCAGGTATTTTCCACTCTCTAACAAGCTTTGTGTAGATGCTCCGGCTGTTTTGCTCGCCGCGATTGCTTGAGAGATACGACTTTACCCTTCCCGAGGCTATCGCAGCCTTTAACAACGTCTTTATATAGCAGATCGGCCATGTCCCGGCTGAAGTTCTCCTTGGCCACTATTCTCAAAACCGAGACGCTCTGCGCATTCGGCGGCAGGGTATATGCCGGAACAATCCAGCCTGTTTCACGCAGCTTCTCTGAAAGATCAAAGACAGTGAATTTGGTTGTATCTTTTAGCCTGACCGTCACGATCGGCAACACCTGACTTGCATTCAGAAGCTCGAATTGACCGGTGCTCGCCAGTCGTTCCGCCAAGTACCGGGCGTTGTCTAAAATGTTCGTCATAATGCCCCTGTATCCGGCCCTCCCTAAGCGCAGAAAATTATAATATTGAGCGAGCACCATGGAGCTGCCTTTTGAGAAATTCAAAGTAAAAGTCGGCATATCCCCGCCCAGATAGTTGACATCGAAGATCAGATCTTTGGGCAAATCAGACTCGTCCCGAAAGACGAGCCAACCGAGGCCCGGATAGACCAGGCCGTATTTGTGCCCCGACACATTGATCGATCTTACCTGCTCCAGTCGGAAGTCCCATTCCAGATCCGGGTGGACGAACGGGACAATAAACCCGCCACTGGCCCCGTCGATATGAATCGGGATGTCCCAACCCTTGTCTTTCTTCACATTAACGAGCAGTTCATTAATGTCTTTGATAGGATCAGCCTGGCCCGTGTAAGTTGTGCCGGCGATAGCTCCGACACAGATGGTGTTCTCATCTATATTGGCAGCAACCTTATCAACTGTCAGCACAAATGTGTCGGTTTCCATAGGAATCATGCGGGCTTCGACGTCAAAATATTTAGCGAACTTCTCCCAAACCACATGGACGTCGGCACCCATGACCAAGTTGGGTTTATCGATAGACTTGCCTTGGGCTTGCCGTCTTTTTTTCCAGCTCCATTTGTGTGCCAGCAGACCCAGCATAATCGCTTCAGATGAACCGATAGTGCTTGTGCCGATACTAGTCTTCTCGGACGGCGAGTTGAAGAGCCGGACCAGCATGTTAACAACCCGGTTTTGCACCTGTGCGGTCTGCGGGTATTCATCATGATCGATAAAATTCTTGTGCAGGTTTTCATCTATCAGCTTACGGGCCTCCGGCTCCATCCAGGTGGTCACAAAGCTGGCCACATTGAGCGATGGATTGCCGTCCATGTTCAGTTCGTCATGGACAAGCTGATAAGCGGCGTCCGCCGGCATACCGGCCTCCCTCATCTCATGTTTGGGAACTCTCTCCCTGAAATACCTCAGACTATAAGTACCAGCGTGCACCCTTTCCGTATCCCGTACTTTCTCGAACTTCGTCTTCCTTGACAAAAACATTAAGCAGCCTCCTTTTTTTCTCCGGGCTTCATTGCCCAGCCGGGTTTTCTGAATTCATAAATGATCAACGGCGCGCTACCGAGGATAAGGATGCCAAGGACCAGATATTGATCATTGACAGCACAAACGCGCTCAATACGCGGCTGTTTGACCTATCTTTCTTTTTCAAGAAAAACGAGGCTCCCTTCTGTCTTTAAGTTGATAGAGTATTGCCTCAAAGCTGTTTTTTAAACACGTCATATGAACCTGTCAACCAGCATAAACTTAGAGTTTTACAAGGAAGTGACAATTGCGAGAATCCTGCTTGCTTTTGGGTATCTAAAGTGAGTACTTTGAATGGGGGAGCACATGAAAAAGAAAACAAGGTTTACGCTTCATTTTCTCGCGCTTATCATCCTGCTGACTGCGGTTGCCGCCGCCGGTTGCTCCTCAAGTACCCGGAAATCAAAAAAGACAGACTCAAGCGCATGGAAAAACATTGTTCTCAGGGATGTGAAAACCGGTAAACCGTTTAAGATTTCCGACTTTAAAAGAAAAACCATTCTGCTGGAGTCATTCGCTGTCTGGTGCCCAACGTGCAGAAAGCAGCAGGATCAAATAAAGGAGTTGCACAGGAAGGTCGGCGACGAGGTCATCTCCGTTTCCATAGATACAGATCCAAGCGAGAACAAGGCTCGCGTTCTGCAACACGTCAATAGAAACGGCTTCAAGTGGCGGTTCGCTATCGATGAGAAAGGTTTTGCCCAGGGGCTCGTGGATGAATTTGGGACAAATGTTGTAAACGCCCCCTCGGCGCCGATAGTTTTGATCAACGCCAACCAGGAAGCCCGGCTGCTGAGGTTCGGGGTCAAGAGCGCTGAGGAGCTCCAGGAGGAAATCGATAAAGGATAGCCCATGCCCAGCTTTATGCTTGAACTATTAACATCAGCCGGCTTAGGGGTCGCCGCTAATCTGAACCCTTGTGTTCTCCCTCTATATCCGGGGTTCTTGTCTTACATGGCCAATAAACCGAATGTGGTCGACAGAAAACGGTTCACGCGGATAGCCGGGTTCATGGTCCTGTCCGGAGTCCTCGTGTTTATGATGATAATAGGCGCGATCACCGCCGGGCTGGGCCTGTCTATAAGCGGCTTCGTGTCCGTCGCTTCCCCAATAGCATTTGCCGTCTTGATAATCCTGGGCATCCTGCTTCTTTTTAATGTTGAATTCACGCAGCTCTATTTTATTCTCCCCCAAGCACGCGTGCCCTCACTTAAAAGCCCGTACGTATCGGCCTTTGCTTTTGGGTTTCTCTACGGGCCAATCGTCATACCGTGCAATGCTCCCCTTGTTTTCGGCGTCTTTGCCTACTCATTTGGCGCGACCAGTTTTATTTCACGATTCTTAGTCTTTCTCTCATTCGGTCTGGGGCTGGGAGCGCCCTTGGTCCTGCTGTCGCTGATGTCCGCAACCCGCGGGTCCTGGCTAATAAAGAAATTCGTGGAATACCATACTATTATCAATCGCGTCGCCGGTACTCTTTTGATCGTTCTAGGCAGCTACGAACTGATCTTTGTCTTTAGGATATTTGGATGATCTGTTGGGAGGCAACTTTATGAGAAAATCTGTTATTGGCTTGCTTACGGTTCTAGTTCTTTTCGCGTTGATTAGCGGCTGCAATCAACGTCCCGCAAAAACCCTGCGTAAAACGCCGGCGCTCAAGAAGATGGAAAAGAAAGATGGAATAAAAAGGACAGCCCGGGGAGTGAAGTATCTCGTGAATCCAGACAAAATTTTATCCGGCGGACCACCGAAAGACGGCATACCCTCAATTGATAAACCACAGTTTGTTTCAGTGAAAGAGGCTGACAAGTGGATCAAAAACAAAGAGCTTGTTTTAGCACTGACATACAAAGGGGAGACCAGGGTCTACCCGCTGCAAATATTGACATGGCACGAGATCGTCAATGATGTTGTCGCCGGTGACCCCCTAGCCATAACCTACTGTCCTCTGTGCGGCTCCGGTATCGCTTATGATCGAAGGATCAAGGGAGAAGCTATCGAGTTCGGTACGTCCGGAAAACTTTACAACTCCAACCTGGTTATGTATGACCGCAAAACAAATTCTTACTGGAGCCAGATCGAGGGCCAAGCCATTGTGGGTGAGTTGACCGGCACCAAACTTAAACCGGTCTCAATTGACACTGTGGCTTGGCCGGATTGGAAAAAAGAACACCCCGATTCGAAAGTCCTAAGTCAAGAGACGGGTTTCTCCAGGCCTTATGGCGAGGACCCATACGGCAACTATTATGAGGATAGCTTTCTATTATTTCCCGTCGAAAACGAGGATGACCGGATTCACGCGAAAACGGTCATCTACGGTATCGAAGTCAATGGCACATTCAAAGCTTACCTCGATAAAGACATTAAAAAGAAGCGGGTCATTAAAGACACCGTCGGCGGGGTAAAGATAAAGATCGAGCGGTCTGAGGACGGCACCGTGAACATTACCAACCTAAAGACCAGCAAAGAAATCATAAAAGAGCGGGATTTCTGGTTCGCCTGGTACGCCTTTCATCCCGACACAAAAGTTTACGGGAAGTAGACGCGTTTCTAGGGCTTGCGGTGGAACTCCTCAGCCTCTTCTTCCATCGCATCAAGCCTGGTGTAATAGTCGGGGAACTCATTAAGGTGCGCTAGAGCTATCTTTCCGGTTACCGTCGGATCATTGTCGGTAACATTTGTGTTGGGGTCAACAAGACCATGTTCAAGTTCAACATCCATGCCCATGCGGAACTGTTCGACATCATACTGGTTCCAGGTAATCCCGATCGACTCTCCCACACGCTTAGCCTCTTCAGCCGAAAATACTTTCTTCTCTGACATTTTACTCCTCATGTTGTCTTGTTCGCCCAGCGGTCTAGTGCAATCTGCTTTCATTGTAAGCGAACCACTGACTAACGTCCCGTAAGTAATCAAAATAGACGAGGGTCAGGGGTCAATATTATGACTGAGCCTGAACTCGAAAAAATCCGGCTATCTACGACCCGATGTCCCTATAACCATACGGCCGATGATTGAAACCAATAGAACTGTCAGACCTATAACCATTACAGCAATAGATTCAACACGGCTGGATTGCGCGACATCCTTAAAAGAGCCGGCTATTATAGGAGCCGAGACAATTGATTCAACCCAGGGAATCGACGATAAGTCTACGGTTTCATCAAAGCGGTTCATGATCATTGTATAGACGGCTAACGGCAGAAGGGCACCGATGGTTATCCCAATACCTAGACCGAAAAACCGGCCAAATCGGCGGCCGAAAATCAGCATCAGCGCTCCCCAGAATATTACTTGCGACAAAGCAAGAGAGCGAAATCTTAAGATTGTCGCATGGGCTGGGGCACTAAAAACAGCTTTGAGCGGGTTGATAGAGAGCATAACCGTCTCCGATGCGTCGGTTGTTTCTTGTGTTTGACCCTTATAAAGCGCGATGACGACTCGACGGGAAAGATAGTCGGCCAGCTCTTCACGCTCAAGCTTAGCTGCCTCGCCGGCGGTTACAATAATGCCGGGGAAACCCGGCACGGCCAACGGCTTGTCGGCCGGAAGCCCCTTAAGACGCTCCTGTATCAGGTCGAAGCCCTGGGCAAACTCTGTCTGGACTAGCGATTCCTTAAAAACTTCCCTTAGAACTGGTTTGGCAACCTGCGGTGAAGACAAACGCGCCAAAGAGTTGGTAAACAGAAGTCCCCAGATCGCGGCGACAAAGAACGCCCCGCTGATCAACTGGATAGTTTTTCGGCATCCCCCAAACATCAAACAACTCCCTTTCGACTAAATAATCAACCGGTCCTTCTGGCGACAACGGCCAACTCTTTGTGAATATGCGGGCCGCCCTCATGGTCCTCGCATACATCAAGTGACTTGATCTGGATAACGTTCCAGTCTGAAAATAGCTCCCGCAACTCTTCCCGATTGTACAGCCGGATGGGCTTTGTCGCCGCGTCGAAGTAAACGACACGCTCGCTAATCCGCTTAGCGGGTCGCTGATTCATCTCTTCAAGTGAGAACGTTACGATGATCAGCAAACCGAGTGGCTTGAGGATCCGGCCTAGCTCAGCGACGGCCGCCTTGGCTTCTTCTTCTGAAAGGAATTGCCAAGCGTTGAAGCTGCTGGCCAGATCGAAGGAATCGGGCTCAAAACTTGTCCCGGGTAGAGACTCGGCCCGAAAATCAACTGAAAGATCTTCACTGTCGGCCCAGTCTTTGCCAAGCTCTAGTGCCTCCGGCAACGGATCTATGCCGGATACCGACAGACCGTTGCGAGCATAATAAAATGAGTCTCGGCCATAACCGCAGCCAAAATCGAGAACCCGCTTAATCTGATCTTCAACAATATATTTCTTAGCCAATTCCGCGGCCGGTGATGGTCGTTGTCCCCAGATAAAACCCATTTTCCGGTAGCGAGTCGATAGTTTTTTATCAGTCCCCATCTTTGATCCTCGACTAAAAATCGGTGATTGAGGCCAGACCCGCGGCCACTACAGCCCAAGCAATAAGCCCAAGACCAAAAGCCGACCAGGGAGCCATGCTGTTAATTGCTAATCTCGCGACAATAGCAAACGCGGCCACTGCCAGAAGTCCGGGAATAAGAGCCATTAGAAACCCGCTGATAATTTCTTTATCGCCATTGGGAAAGAAAGCCAGTGTAGCCAGAACTTTTGCCGGGAAGAGAAGAATCAGAGCGCCCAAGTACGGGACGCGTCGACCCACCAATGTGGCCACTACCACGCTCGCGCCGGCTAAAACAAACTGGACAATCGACTCCCAAGCAGCCATTCTTCCTCCTGACGACAGACCGAGAGAGGAGTGGTCTGATGAAAGTTGCCGGAGACCACGTCACGCAAACGGTTTGCTAGATTCAAAACATCGTATTCAATCAGGTCTGGGAAGTCAAAATGCTTAAGCGGCCATGTCTTTATCGACAAGATCAACCAGGACACTGTCTGCCAGGTTAAATAGATCTTGAACATCGATCTTTAGTGAATCCGTATGAGTGCCTCCGCTAATAACCACGGTTTCGTGTTCCAATATCCGCTGATCGAAATAGACCGGCAAATCAAACAACTCCGCCAGTGGAGGTACAGCCCCCAGCTCAAACTGGGGGAAATCTTCCAAAAGTTCATCTTCAGTCAATAGGCGCGCGTGCTTGTTAGCGAACACCTCGCGCATCTTAAACCTGCTGACCTTTTGTCCTCCCGGGACTACGACCATCGCCAGGTCTCCCAATGTATTACCCATGTGAACAACTAAGGTCTTGGCAACCTCATCAACATCAACTTTAAGGACTCGAGCCTCCTCTATGGTTGTGAACGCTTGAGGATGGCTGACCTCTTCATAGTTGACACGCCGACCATCTAAATATTCTTTAATCATCGGATTTAACGCCATTTTACCCTCCTGATATATTGTCTATTTTGCTGTTTCGCCATAGATCGTTATACTGAACTTACCCGCGCTCAGAGTGTTTTACCGGATATTCATAGAATTACGCGCCGTCTTCCAGCCCTGATCGGGAAATCCGCTTATTGTTTTTAAGAATCGAGCGATAGAGGTATGTATTTCATGTAAAAGTCCGGCTGAAGAAAAGAGGCAGTATGGCAAAAGAAGGCAAGATGACCGTTGGTGAAGCCGGCCGCAAAGGTGGCAAGGCCACCGCAAAGAAATATGGCCCAAAATTTTTCAGCAAGATCGGCAAGAAGGGCGGCTTAAAAGGCAAAACGCCATCGACAGCCAAGAAAAAATCTAAGTAGCATTGGGCTCTTTAAAATAGAATCATCGCTCATGCTAAGGCTGAGGCCCAGGGTTTGGATTTTGATTTCAAGCACAACGATATTTCCTGTCGCGCCTTGAGGGCAAATACGATTGTATTTTCGATCGCGGGTTATTTTTTTGCCGACGCCGGATACACGGCCGGTTTATGAGGAAACGATCTTGGGGCTTTTGGTGCCTGGCGGCTATTTAGTACTTACAGTGCTTCAGCCACAAAGAGCCGGACAATGGTGGCCCACATCGCCTTTCTCCCGACGACACAAGAATGCAAATGATGCGACCTTTGTCGCTCTATTGTTGTATCTGGGCTCCGCCGTTGCCTGAGTACGTGCCTATCATCATGTTCCTGCTAGCGCTGTCATGGAACATTACATAGGCTGTCTTAGCGTCGCCGCCGTTAGCGCTAATGACCTCGCCGAAATCATCGCCGACTTCATCCATGCGCTTCTTCCGATCCTCAATTGATATGCTTGACCAGCTCTGTTTATCAACAAAAACCATCATATCCCCGTTGGTGTATTGCCAATCAGTAATGCCTAGTTTTCGCCATTGTTCCCCGTATTTGGTGGTAATCTCATTTTGTATTCCGGAATCCTGACCGCTATTGCCCGTGGATACCTGGCCTGCAGTGCCAAATAAAAGCGTTGCGGATATTCCGATGACCAACAAGCCTCCAATAATCAAGAGTGCCCCGAAAAAGTACTTATTTTCTTTCTTCTTTTTCTTAGCTTTCGTCGATTTGATCTTCTTTTTTGTCATATGCTCATCCTTTCTTATTCACAAAACATACAGCATTATAGACCATTTAAAATAACCGGCAACCTTCTGATCCAATTTTCTCAAGAGCGTATATAGCAAGATGTCTGTAAATTTGATATGATAGCCGACAATAATAAGAAAAGTCTGGTGAGTTAAAATGCCGTTCTGTCCCTTTTGTCGAAAATCCGTGGAACCTGCCTCGATCTGGTGCGCTTGTGGCATCAATCTTGGTAAATACGAAGACCTTCCAGTTACAATTAAGAATATCAAGAAATGGCTTGTCTTAAATGATCCTACTATTCTGGAGCCATCTATCCCAACCAAAGACTCACTGTTGGGCACGGCTAAAGCGCAGTTGATTAGAACACAGGAAGAACAGGTAACCAACGACACGAAAAGCCGTGTTGAAATATCGGAAGCCAAAAAGCTGATCGAGAATTTCCTGCTTGACTGCAAAAAAGAAGGGTTAGGGCCGGCCATCGACATCGGCCAGCTCCGACGCGAGCGTTGGCGTCAGTGGAAGAAGATACCCACTGAATACCGGCAGAACGCGCCAGAGAAAGACTTCCGGCTCACACCTGGATATCTTTTTGAGACATCAGTCGCCAAATATAAAGATGAGTTTTGCCTGTCTGCTGATGGTATCATATACAAGCATCAGCTTAACGCGCCGGACCCGTATCCCATCGATGCATTGCTCAACGTAGTTTCTGTTAGCAACTTGGCCGAGGCATTGACAACGACTCTGGTTTCGCTTTTAAAAGATAGACAGAAACCCGCCCAGGGGGAACTCCCTGAGGAGAACCAAACCATCGCGGAACCAATCGAATCCGAGTCTCAACCTAAAAAAGGTTTGAGGCTACGATTTGGCAGAAAAAAATCCGGGGCGACACAGCCCAAAGATAAAGCAACCGAAGATATGAAACCGACAACGGCGGCGGAGCAAGTGAAAACGATCGATGAAACCACAATTAACGAACCGGAAGCGATACAAAAAGAGACGCGACCCGATGACGTTTTGCCAACAAACAGTGACCCTCAAACACAAAGGCCGTTAGAGAAGACAAGCAGTTAGTTAGTTGGCGTTTTCGGCACTCAGCGTGGCTTGAGCTGGGACGGCACTGCCGGCACATATCTTTTATTGCATATTTATTTGTGACATCACTATTAGCCAGACTTTCTTTGGGAATACTAGATTAACTTTTAAAAGGCATAATGTCTTTGAAGCAAAGAGAGGCTGATATGGCTTTACCAGCATGGAGCAGCGGTTTGGACGAAAAAAGCAAGCTCCGGATAATCAATGACGTCGCAATTTCCGTGGCCCAGTCAATTGAGCTTGAAACAGTTCTTACAATATCTCTTGAAAAAGTGATGGAAGCTTTCAATGTAACAAGTGGTGGCATCTATCTGAAAGACCTGGGAACAGACGAGCTCGTTCTTCAAACCTATCGCGGCCTGACTCCGGCATTTGTCCTTGACAAGACCTCCATCTCTCTTAGTAGCGGTTGCGCCGGCTGGGCGTTTGAGCATAAAGAGATATTCAGCGCATTCGGCCGACCAGAGGCCGGTTTTATATGTGAAGACGCCGATAGGTTGATGGGCATTGATTGCCTGGTGGCCAGCCCTATCTCAACGCCGCGCCGAGTTCATGGTGTCATTGAATTATTCGCGCCGGTTTCGCGTAGGCTCAGTCAAGATGAAGCCCACCTTATTAAAGTGATCAGTGATCAGATCGGTATAGCCGTGGAAAACGCCCGCCTGTATGAAGAGTCTCGAGAAAATGTTTTAAAGCTGACTGAGCTTCAAGAGGAGCTGGCAACTACGAACAGACGCCTCCAGACCCACCTTTCCCAAGAATCGCATATCGCCGAAATCCTGCAAAAAAGTCTGCTGCCGAGACACCCGCCAAAATTACCGGACATAAAAATAGCCTCTCGTCTTGTTTCAGCAACGGCTGCTGCTGATGTCGGCGGCGATTTCTATGATTTTATTGAGCTTGGCAACAACAAGGTCGCCATCATACTCGGAGACGTCTGCGGCAGCGGCATTGACGTTGCGACTCTGACCGGCATGGCGAAAAATACAATCCGCGCTTTCGCCTGGGAAGATCCGAATGTCTCAAGCATCTTGAACAGAGCGAACCGTGTTATTTGCGCCCAGACCGAGCCCTCAAAATTTGTCGCCATTTTTCTTGGAATAATTGACCTGAGCACACACATACTTAATTATTGCATCGCCGGCCAACCAAAACCATTTTTAATTCGATCAGGCGAGAAGATAGCACAGCTGGATTCAGGCGTAATGTTAGCGCTTGGCATTGAACCTGATTCACTCTACAGCTCCAATTCGATAAATCTGGAGAGAAATGACACGCTTCTTGTATATACGGACGGGCTCATCGAGGCCCGGAGGAACAAAGAGCTTTTTGGCGAAGAAGGCGTCATCAAGATTCTGCGGCAAGAATCCGGTTCATCGCTGGACGAAGTGGTTGACACAATTCTCGCGGCCGCGAAATCTTTCGCCGGCGGCAGGCTCAAAGACGATGTCGCCATAGTCTCGCTTCGAGTATCAAAAAACAGCGTCTAAACTTACCGTATCAATCCCAAGCGATAACTGCTTTTGCCACAGCATGTGAGTTGTTGAACAATCATCTGTGATAACTTTCATCACGACAGCCAAGGCAGCCTTGTCATACTCCCAAAAAAGGAGCGCGAGCGTTTTGACGAACAAATACTGGCACTCAGTGAACACTTCCTGCCAATGACCTGGCGCTCACACCATCTATTGAGCTTCTCCAATCAATATAACCGTCTGCACACCAATGATGAGACACTTGAGCTGACCAAGGTGCAGGCGATCAGAGAATTCCTGAAACACGGTGATAGTCGGACAATGAAGCACTTTTTGAACCGGCATATCTTCAAGTTTTAGCTGGAAGAAGCTAGTTCCGGCCATAGAAGATCATCTCACTCAATTGATCAGCTGTTTTTATTAAACCCCCCCAAACAGTTTATTTTTGCTATAATTACTTCTTAATATTATTGCCGTGGTGAACATACAAAATATGAAAAAGACAGATACAAAAGCGCTTCATACCCAATTAGAGGACCTTCTGAAGATGGTTGATGAGGAGAAGATTTCTCGTCGATTAGAGTATGTCTACAATCAGGTCCCACGAGCCAATTGTGGCGCGTGTTTTAAATGCTGTTTCACCAGCGCTCAAGTGTACCCGCTCGAATTCCTAAATATCCTTTCTTACCTGGTGACATTGCCGGAGCTCACAAAATCGCGGTTATCGAAGAAAATAGTGGAATATGAGCTGCTGCACCTGACAACCCTGAAACATTCCTGCCCTTTCCTTGAAAATGAGAGTTGTAGCGTTGAGGACCAAAAACCTATACTCTGCCGTCTCTTTGGATTTTACTCTGAAGATGAGCACAGAAATATGTCAAGTGAGAGCCGTAAGCACAACCAACAGCTGGCTATGGCTTACGCTCGTAACGAGCGAATTCTGCTACCCGAAGAAGTTATGACTCACGATGTCGAGTTTTGCGCGCCGAACCTGGACAAAAAAGGCGACTCTGTTCTAATAAATCCGCCGGAGAGAGAACGCCTGTTTCAGCAGATATACTCGTTGAGCGAACAAGTTGTCCCGGATGACTGGCTTGAGCCTGACCACGACCGTTTCTCTTACCGATTCATGCGGTCATTCATAACTGAGGAAGAGATTGATAAGGCCAAAACTAAGGCCATAAAGGAATTTCAAGCCGATGGAACGACCCAGTCTGTCGCGCGACTATTGTCCAAACACGGGTTTCAAATATAAGGGGAGGCCAGTTTGTTTGTTTTTCCGCTGCTCGCCACAGTAATAAGCCTGATCTTTGCAGGGCTTTTGCTCAGACAGTACGCCGAAAAGAAAAAACCTTACCAGCTAGTGTGGTCTATGGCGTTGGTGATGTTCGGTATCGGAGCGTTGGCTGAGACTCTGGCCACGCTGGGATCATGGAACGAAATTCTGGTAAAGCTTTATTACTTGTTCGGCGGGACATTAGTCGTCGGATACCTTGGTTTAGGGACCTTATATGTAAGCGGGGATTATGACGCCGGCTCCCCGTTGGCAACTTTTTTTCTTGGCAGACGGTTTAACACTCTCATATCAACGAGCCTGACCTTCTTTTTGTGGCTTATGATCTATGGCCGCGATATGTTTCGGACAAATTCAATCGTGGCGCTGGTTGTCACGTTTCTTTACTTGGCAATTCTACTTACGGCCATCTTCGCTAAAGAAAAAGTGCCGAGCGCTTATCTTTTTGTCATATTGATCGGGACAGCGCTTGCGATCTTCGCCGTAAGCCAGGGCGCAATAGCTGACCCGTCCAAACTTGCTGAGACCGAAGGTTGGCGCGCGCTCGGCCGCACCCGGGGCATAAAAACCGGCGCTTTCTCCCTCAATGTTATCGGTAGCTTCCTCTTGATCATCGGCGCCATTCAATCATCGATCAGCTTGATCAGAAAACATATAATGAGACAGAGGGCGGTTGGAAATATTCTGATCGCCGCCGGTGTCTTAGTTGTGGCCGCCGGTGGAACACTCGGTGGACTTCTGCGACTTGGTGGCCAAGCAGCAATATCCATCCCGATGGCAGTGGGCGTGACAATAATGTTCTTCGGTTTTCTGGAAACCGGGCGGGCCACGCCACCGTCGCAAAAACCACGCCCCGTTACTGAAACCAGCCGCGCTCGGGGCCGATGAAACTCTGGCGTTCTAAATTCGCCCTGTTCCTGCTGGGGCTGATTCTGATAGCCAGTGGGTGTCGACAACAAAAAGATACGGCCGACACTTCCAAACAGTTAGAACCCCCACCGGCTATGGCATCAAAACTGCCCCAAGGGCCAAGATTCCGCAAGATCAAGATAGTCACCGAAGACAACATCGGCCTGAAGGGAAGGATCTTCGGGCGGGGAAAAGTTGGAATTGTACTCGCCCATATGTATCCGGCAGATCAGAGCAGCTGGGTTTCGACGGCCAAAAAACTCAGCGCGCTGAATTACCGAGTCCTGACGTTTGATTTTCGTGGATACGGGTTGTCCGAGGGCACCAAAAACATCCCGCAAATTGACAAGGATATGCTGGCGGCCGCAAAAACACTGCAAAAAGAGACTGAGAAAATCTATGTGATAGGCGCCAGCATGGGCGGTATCGCCGCCTTGAACACTGCCTTAAAGCTGGATGTTTCCGGTGTAGTCTCACTGTCCGCGCCCAGCGAGTTTATGGGCTTGAAGCCGGAAAACATCAAAGAAATTACAGCTCCAAAGCTATTTCTGGCGTCGGCGGGCGATGGGAAAGCGGCAGAAAGCGCACGAGTCTTTTACGAACAGGCCCGCGAGCCCAGAGAGATCGAGATTCTTCCCGGCAATAAACATGGGACGAATATCTTACGAGATCAAAATAGTGGAGCTTTTGAGCTGATTGCAAATTGGCTAGAAAGACATAAATAATAAATCTCACAACCTTGAAGCGGGCGCTGGGAAATGGAGTCTGAGACAAAATTCATCTGTGATATGATGCTCGGCCGTCTGTCCAAATGGCTAAAGATATTAGGCTATGACACCCTCTATTTCCGCGAAATAACCGACGCGAAGCTGTTGCAATACGCGCGGGATGAAAACCGGCTGTTGCTGACTCGAGACACGAGATTGATGGAATGCAGACCGATTCGCGTTGGTCAAGTTCAAGCGATCTTGATAGCCGATGACAACTGGCGGGCACAACTAAGTCAAGTTGCCGGAGAATTAAATCTGGTGGCACAACCAGTTCCAAGATGCGCCAAGTGTAATGCGCGTCTGCGTCCGGTCGGCCGAGAATCAGTAAAAAACCATGTACCTCCCTATGTATGGAAGTCACAGCGATCATTTACACGATGCCCGAAGTGCGCGCAAATATTTTGGCAGGCGACACATTGGGACAACATCAAGGCGACCGCAAGTGAACTGGTCACGAGCGTCTGATGGTAGGAAAACTTTTCATCTGCGCGACACCGATCGGGAATCTTGGCGACATTACTTTGAGAGTAGTCGAGACCTTGGGTCAGGTTGATATAGTCGTCGCCGAAGACACACGCCGCACTCGAAAGCTTCTGACGCACTTGGACATTAAGAAAAAAGTCATCAGTTTCCATGACCATAATGAAGCGCAGATATTACCGAAACTCATGTCGGAGTTGCGCCTGGGAAGAAAAATCGCCCAGGTCTCCGACGCGGGCATGCCCGGCATCGCCGATCCCGGCCACCGTTTAATTAAAGCCTGCATTGAGGACGGGATTCCTTTCGAGGTTCTGCCGGGACCATGCGCTTTTCTAAACGGTGCCGTCCTTTCCGGATTACCAACGGATGATATCCGGTTCTTAGGTTACTTTCCGCGAAAATCAGGAGCCCGAAAACGTCTTCTTAAAGAAGTTGAGGAATCACCCAGCACTCTTGTTTTCTATGAATCCCCGCGGCGGCTAAAACAAACACTTGTTGATATTGGCGATGTCCTTAATGACCGTCAGGTTTTTGTCGGGCGCGAGTTGACAAAAAAGTTCGAAGAACATCTCCGTGGTCCCGCTAAACAGCTGCTTGAAGATCTCGGCGATAGAACAATCAAGGGTGAGCTGGTGGTAGCGATCGCGGGACTTCGAGAAAAGAATGACTCATTCGAGCATGAGCAGATAGTAGCTGAAATCGAAAAGGAGATGGAGAACGGTCAGTCAAAGAGTGAAGCGGTCAAGATCGTGGCTGACAGATATAGCCTACCGCGCCGCCTTGTCTACGAGGCTGCCCATGCGCCTGAGTAATAATCCTTTAAGATAGAGGAACATTATTGCCATAGTGGCGATGAGAATGATGATAAAAGGTGTGGTAAAGCCCCGCCACCCAGTTTTAGCGGCGACGCCGGTAGCGAAAGAAGTTCCAAAAATCGCCAGCCCGCATAAGAAGAACATGTGGACTCTTTCCTTATCTTCAACTAGCATGTTTTTGAGCTTTTCAAGATTGATCAACATAAAGATACCTGTATGTACGGCCACAGACTTCACCTTAAATATTGTTATCGGCGATTCCCGTCATACCCTTGAGCTTTTGTTTTAAGATCTTGTCGACCTAGCAATCTTTCTATTCTTCAGCTATCATAAATACGCATGGAACACACCTTTTATGTCACAACACCAATCTATTATGTAAACGATGTGCCTCACATAGGACACGCCTATTCGACTGTGGTGGCGGATGTGTTAGCTCGCTATCACAGACTCAGCGGCGACGATGTTTTTTTCCTCACGGGCACGGACGAGCATGGACAGAAGGTAGCTAAAGCTGCCAAAGTAAAGGGCCTGGAGCCTCAAGCACACGTCGATCAAATGGTCTCCCCGTTTAAAGACCTTTGGTCTCTCTACAATATTTCCAACGATAGTTTTATCCGGACCACGGAAGACCGCCATCAGACAGTCGTGCAAAAGATATTTCAGAAACTTTTTGATCAGGGCGACATTTATAAAGGCGTCTATGAGGGTTGGTATTGTGTCCATGAAGAGACTTTCTGGCCTGAAAAACAACTTAAGAATGAGATGTGCCCTGAATGCAACCGTCCTGTCGAATGGGTCAAGGAAGACAGTTACTACTTTAAGACCTCAAAATACAAAAAACTTCTGCTAAAACACATCGAGGCTAATCCCCGTTTTATCCGCCCCGAGGTGAGGCGAAATGAAGTGGTCAGCTTTCTAAGCGAAGATTTGCAAGATATAGCGGTCTCACGGACCACAATGAGCTGGGGTGTACCGGTGCCGTTCGATGACGCCCATGTTGTTTACGTCTGGTTCGATGCTCTGATCAATTATCTGACCGGTGTCGGGTACCTCCAGAATGATGACCAGTTTTCCCGTTTCTGGCCGCCTGTCCATATTATCGGCAAGGATATCTTAAAATTTCACGCCGTTATCTGGCCGAGCATGCTCATGGCTCTCGGCATTCAGTTACCTAGTACTATTATCGCGACCGGATTCTGGACTCTGGGAGAGAAAAAAATATCCAAGTCCCGCGGAAATGTTATCGACGCCGCCGAATTGGCGGATGAGCTAAGCGACGACGCCGTGCGTTATTTTCTCTTGCGCGAGGTACCCCTAGGCCAGGATGGTGAATTCACGCATAAGGCTCTGGTGAGAAGAATGAATCACGACTTGGCCAATGATTTCGGCAACCTTATCCACCGCACTCTGCCGATGATTGAACGATACCGGGATGGCCGGGTGCCCGCCGCCGTGACCAGCCGCAACCTTACCTCCGGGCTGGCCGCCGACGTCGAAGACACCATAAATATTTTTAGCAAGAGCATGGCTGACCTGGACCCTCGGGCCGCGCTAACACAAATATGGAAAATGTTTTCGACCGCCAATAAATTCATCGACCAATGTGCGCCCTGGAAATTAAAGGCGGATGGGCGCGATGCCGAGCTGGACGAGGTTCTGTGGGGGCTGGCCGAAACGATCCGGATAGCGGCATTACTGACAGCGCCCTTCATGCCGACAACTTCGGCTAAGATATTTGAGCAGCTGGGCCTGGACGTCAAGCCCGAAGAACAGCCTTATCAAGATTTTCTCAAATGGGGCGGACTTACCGAGCAGCCGAGAATCAAACCGGGCGCCCCGCTCTTCCCAAGAGTCGAGATTGAAACACAGGACTAGAGATGTCCCCAGCAACTGATAAAAGCCCGTTCCTAACCGATACGCATACTCACCTGGACTTGTTTGAGCCTCATGAAGTGCCGGCCCTGCTGTCCAGAGCCTCGGCCGCGGGCGTAGGCCGCGTTGTTTCTGTCGCGATCAACCTCGAGTCTGCTCAACAAGCGCTAGAAATCGCCACCGACAACTCCGGAGTTTTCGCGACTGTTGGTGTACATCCTCATGAAGCTGAGGCTGTCGACGCGGATTTAGTGAGCGAGCTCAAGAAACTGGGAAAAAAGCCTTATGTGGTCGCGGTTGGAGAAACCGGCCTGGACTACTTTCGGATGCGATCACCCAAAACGTCTCAAATAGACGCTTTTAAACGCCATTTGGAACTCGCCGGGGCACTTGACTTACCGGTAATTATCCACTGCCGAGACGCTCACGATGACATGTTTCCAATACTTGAAAAAGAGAGACCCGCAAAATCAATCCTCCACTGTTTTTCCGGCGATGTAGCCCAGGCGATAGCCTACATAAATCTTGGCTGCTTGATTTCGCTGGCGGGAACTGTGACTTTTAAAAACGCGCGATCGCTACAGGAGGTCGGCGCGCAAGTCCCACTGGATAGGCTTTTATTTGAAACTGATGCTCCCTACCTGGCACCACAGCGCTATCGGGGCCAACGCAACGAAACCTCCTATGTGGGTGAAGCCGCAGCAAAGGTGGCGGAGCTCAAGGGTGAGCAACTTGAGACCGTTATTAATGCTACGACGAAAAATGCCGATAAGTTATTTGGCGCTTTGTTCGCCTCTGAAACGATCTTCGACAGAACCTGAACATAGGTTTTTCTTGCAATGGATGAGCGTTTGCTCTAGAATGTCGAAGTTCCGCGTCTGAAACAGGCGTCAGAAACAGAATTGAACAGAAGGGAGTGATTCCGTGAAGGTAGCTTTATCAAGTTTTCGCTTATCGTCTCTAAAAGTCAAAGTCTTATTCGTAGCAATTTCCGCAATTATTCTCCTCATAACTTCAGCACAAATCTTGGCAAGCAAAGAGATTACACTCAAAGTCGATGGACAAGCACGACACATCACCACAAGGGTTGGGACAGTGGCTGATCTTTTGTCTGAAAAAGGCATTAAGGTCGCTAAAAGGGACCAGGTTAAACCGAGCCCGAAAAGTCTGCTCGTTCCCGGCTCAGTCGTCTCTGTAAAACATGCTCGAAAAGTAGTTTTAAGCGTGAATGGAAAACGCCGAAAAATTTGGATACTCGCCGATACGGTCGGTCAGGCCGTTAAGGGTCTTGGAATTGACACGAGCGCGGACATAATTCTTACGCCCGCGTCCGCGACCAAGGTTGCATCCGGCATGACTATCAATGTCAAGTTGCTAAACAGGTGGATCGAGAAGATTCAGACTGAAATCAGCTATGGCACGGCCAGAAAAGATGACTCCGGTCTCCAAAAAGGCACAACCCGTATTGCGACAAAAGGCAAAACCGGAACGAAAGAAACGGTTATCGAGCATGTCATGGCAGGCGGACAAGAAATTGAGAAAATTGTCCGCAGTGAAACAGTGGTGGCTGCTCCTATCGACGAGATTATTAAAGTAGGTACACGAGTACCGCGTACACCCGTAGTGGCTGCGCCTGCACGTGGTGGTCGCAACATGGTTATGGCTGCTTCAGCCTACGCCGCCTATACCGGAGGAGCCGGTGGACGTACAGCCACAGGCACAGGAGTTTATAAGGGTATCGTGGCCGTGGATCCCAGAGTTATACCACTCGGCACGAAACTATATATTGACGGGTACGGGCCGGCTATCGCCGCTGACACAGGTGGCGCTATAAAAGGCAACCGTATCGACTTAGGTTTCGCCACAGCGAATGAAGCCATGCAATTTGGGCGCCGAACAGTAACTGTTCGAATAGTTGATTAAGAATATCTCGAGGTTTTTTCTATGAAACTCGTAACTCGAAGCCAGACGTCCGCGATCTTGCGGAAGTTTGGTTTTCGTGTTTCTCGAGACCTTGGCCAAAACTTTCTCGTGGACGAGAATATCTTGCGAAAGATTCTTGACGCCTCAGAGTTAAAGTCTGATGAGGTCGTCTTGGAAATTGGCACCGGGATCGGCACCTTAACGGAAGCGCTAGCCAAACGTGTTAAGAAAGTGGTTTCGATTGAGATCGACAAAAAACTTATGCCCATTCTATCTGAAACTCTTGGGGGCTTATCAAATGTGCAAATACTAAGCGCGGACGCGCTACGCCTGGAGCCGGTTCAGGCAGATTTGACGTGGTCAAGCATCGATAAAATCGTAGCAAACCTGCCCTACGGCGTAGCCGCCCCGGTTATATTGAAGTATTTTTCTGATTATAAAAATATCAAGACCATGGTTGTTATGGTGCAACGTGAAATTGCTGAGCGTATCCTGGCTGAGCCCGGGAGCAAGAACTATAGCGCTTTTACGGCTAAGTTGCGGTATTTTTGTCAAGGCAAAAAGCTCTCTTCAGTATCTCGTCATTCTTTTTTGCCCGAGCCAAATGTTGGTTCAATGGTAATTAAATTGACTCGTTGGGAAAAACCTCCAGTAGGGGTCGGACGTGACCGGTTGTTTCAGATAATTACAGCCGGTTTCAGCCAGAGAAGAAAACAGTTAGTTAACTCTGTCGCTTCAGTAATGCCCCAGATTGACAAAAGCGCGATTGAGTCGGCTCTGGACGCGCTGGGTAAATCGAGGAAAATCAGGGCTGAAGACTTGACGCTCCAAGATTTCGCGAGATTAGTTGAGATGTTGGATAGATGAGCGTCAGCTTTGAGACATATTTCCAGTTGACACGACTAGGTGTTTTGCTTAGTATGGCTGAGTGCCCTTTTTAGGAGATAGCTTGATGAGAACATATTCAGCAAAACCAAGCGATATAACCAGGCAATGGTATATCGTAGATGCCGCCGGCAAAACACTCGGCCGCATGTCCACTGAGATAGCGACAATATTGCGAGGTAAGCATAAACCGCAGTATACGCCACATTTGGATGTCGGCGATTTTGTCATTGTAATAAATGCCAGCAAAATAAAAATGACAGGCAAAAAAGCCGAACAAAAAATCTATTACAGACATTCCGGCTATCTGGGCGGTCTCAAAGAAAGACCGTTTTCACGCGAGATTGTCGAAAGACCGGAGCGTGTTGTCTTGAGGGCGGTCAAAGGAATGCTGCCCCACAACAAACTTGGCCGTGTAATGTCTAAAAAATTAAAGGTTTACGGCGGGGCACAGCACCCGCACGAGGCACAGAAGCCCCAGGTTCTTGAGCTGGGAACAAAGGAGTAACACATTGGCGGATAAGAGCAAAGTGACAGCAGAAGACACAAAAGAACCGGAAGCCGCTGAGGTCGCGCCGGTTGTGAAAAAACCCAAAAAAGCGGGGGAAAAAGCGGGGGAAAAGAACGCGCCCGTCTACTATTATGGAACCGGAAGACGCAAAAACGCTGTTGCCCGAGTCAGACTCACGCCCGGCACAGGCAAATTTCTCATTAATAAGAAGCGCGACCTTGAGACCTATTTTGGACGCTCAACTTTGTGCATGATGGCTCGACAACCTCTAGAACTTGTCGAACTACTCGACAAATATGACGTGCTCGCAACCATTAACGGCGGTGGCATGAGCGGTCAAGCAGGAGCGTTGCGTCATGGGGTAGCCAGAGCTCTCTTGGAGGCTGATGAAAACCTGCGCGCGGAGCTAAAAACAGCCGGCTACTTAACCCGTGACCCACGTATGATCGAACGCAAGAAATATGGCCTGAAAAAAGCGCGTAAACGTCCACAATTCTCAAAACGCTAAGTTACCTTTTTCGTGGTAACTCCAGTCTAGTTCTCTGTAAGCAAAAGCAGCCTAAGGATTTGGTTGTGAACGGTCCTTTTTATCCACATCTCATAATCGACCTGGCAAAAATAAGAGACAATACCTCTGCGCTGGCCGCGATTGCCCATCCGATTGAATTATTTGGCGTCACTAAGGGCTGTGCCGGCGCAATTCCGGTGGCAAACGCTATGATCGACGGAGGGGCAAGAGGGTTGGCAGATTCACGTCTTCCTCATCTACGCGAACTGAGGCAATACTTCCCCCGACTACCGCTGCTGGCGCTGCGGCAACCCATGCGTCATGAACTCAGCGACATGGTGAACCTCGACTTAACCATAATGGTTAGCGACCCTTCCATACTGGTCGCTCTAGCCAAAACCTGTCGGACACTGCCTCGGCGACAAGAGATACTTGTCATGATAGAAGTGGGCGACGAACGCGATGGCCTGGCCCCCGAGGACTTCTTGTCCTTCGCGAAACAATTAAAGAGCCTGCCAACTCTACGACTTTCCGGTATCGCGGCGAATGTCGGATGCCATGGTAGCCGAACCAGCTGCGATGAAGCTGCGAAGATAATCACCGGGCTGGCGAAGAGAAGTATGTCGAGCGTCCCTAGCCTAACTACAATATCAGCAGGCAACAGTAGTTGCTGGAAAATGTTGCGTGCCGGAAATTTTCCCGGGACAGTGAACCAACTACGCCTGGGCGAACTTATTCTAATTGGCAGAGAAACAGCAGGTGGTGAACGTGTGGATGAACTAAATCAGGATGCCTGCCTTGTCCGGGCTGAGGTATTGGAAGCGGCCACCAAGCAATCGGGAAAACAACTTGTCCTCGGTATCGGCTGCCAAGATATTGGGCGGGGAGAAATCAAACCACTCGATGAGCGCCTCGAATTGACCCGGATCACCAGCGACCACACCGTTCTCCGAGCGACCGGTGAAGTCAATCTAAAACGCGGCGATCAAGTGACCTTCGTTCCATCGTATTTTGCTCTTCAAGCGCTGTCCGGTTCAGCGTATGTAAGAAAAACGTTTATAAGCTATAATAAAAAAGAAATGCATCTGATCAGCCATGACCGGGAATCTTAGCTGCCTTTAAAGAGTAGAAACTCGACAATTTGGTTACATTAGATAACACTTTATAAATTGGGGGAGATCAATTGCCCAAACTGTTTGGGACAGATGGCGTACGCGGTATCGCAAATAAAGACCTAACTCCGGAACTAGTCTTTAAGCTTGGCCTAGCCGGGGCTAAATTCCTCTCCCCTGACCGGGGAAGCCTCGCACTTGGCCGGGACACGCGCGTCTCAGGCGACATGCTCCAAAGCGCATTGGCGGCCGGTGTGTGTGCGGCGGGAATCGATGTGCTTGATTTAGGCGTTGTCCCTACTCCCACTCTGGCGTGGTTGATCAAAATCCTGGGAGCCAATGGAGGAGCGGTAGTGTCGGCTTCTCATAATCCGGCCGAATATAACGGCATTAAGTTTTTCAGCCGCGACGGTATCAAACTAACTGAAGATGAAGAAGATTCGATCGAGGAGCTCTTGGGAAAACGCCGTGAAGGGCGCGCGCAAGGCTCAACGGTCGGACGGATAATAGATCGAAGAGATGCCGTTGAGCTTTACGTCGACCACGTTTGTTCCCTGGCGCACGGCGCCATAGAGTTAAAAGTAGCGTTGGATTGTGCGAACGGCGCCGCCTATGCAATTGGCCCCGAAGTCTTCGACCGACTTGGTATTAACGTGACTGCCATTGGGGTAAAGCCAGACGGCTTGAACATTAACAAGAACTGCGGCTCGACAGAGATGGATCAGCTCGCCGCCTTGGTCAAGTCCGACGGTTTTGATGTCGGCCTTGCTTTTGATGGCGATACCGACAGAATGCTGGCGGTTGATGAAAATGGCAATTTCGTTGACGGCGATCACATCATGGCGATCTGCGCAAAGCATCGTCTGGAAAAAGGAGAGTTGGATCCTCCGGCTATCTGTGTGACGGTTATGACAAATATCGGTTTTGATATCGCCATGCGCGACCTGGGTATTGACGTTGTTAAGACCGATGTCGGCGACCGTTTTGTCTTGAGAGAGATGATGACAATGGGGCTAACAATCGGCGGCGAACAATCGGGTCACGTGATTTTTCGCGACAATAACTCTACAGGTGATGGCATTATCTCAGCGATCGAACTCCTCACCATTATGCGCGAAACAAGCCAGCCGCTATCAGAACTAACAAAGGTCATGACCACTTTTCCCCAGGTAAAACGTAATCTCAAAGCCGATGGAGTCAAACACATCGCTGAATCGACGAGTGTCTTGGAAGCCATCGCCAGCGGACAAAGAGAATTGGGCGATCGTGGCCGGGTACTGGTCCGACCTTCCGGCACCGAGCCAGTCATCAGGGTCATGGTTGAATCCGACAGCCATGAAAAAGCCGACCGGATCGCCGGTCATATTTGTCAGGCAATAGAGGCCCAAGTCTAGTATGTGCGGAATTGTCGGCTATGTTGGCACTAAAACATCAGCGCCAATCTTGATCAAAGGCCTCAAGCGGCTGGAATACCGGGGATATGATTCCGCAGGAATAGCGGTGCTCACAAATGGCAGCCTTAAGTCTGTGCGGCGTGAAGGCAACCTTTCAAAACTGGAAAACTCTATTGATTATACCGAGTTAGAGGGCAATCTCGGCATTGGCCATACGCGCTGGGCGACTCACGGAGCGCCTTCTGAGATAAACGCCCACCCGCATTTCGACTGCCAAAGGCGCATCGCTGTCGTACACAACGGGATCATTGAAAATTTTCACAAGTTGCGACATGAACTGGAACTCAGGGGCCACACACTGCTCTCAGATACCGACACCGAGGTCATCGCGCATTTAATAGAGGAAGCCTACCAAGGCGATCTCTTCAAAGCGACCAAGGAGGCACTAACCCATGTCGAAGGTTCATTCGGGATGGCTGTAATCGCTTCAGATTCGCCGGAAACGTTAATTGGGGTTCGCCAAGACAGCCCTTTGATTGTCGGAATTTCCGATCAAGGGTTTTTCGTGGCCTCCGATATTCCGGCTATCTTAGACTACACCCGGGAGATTGTCCTGATCGAGAATGGGGATATCGCCGAATTAACACCAGAAACATATAGAATTGAAAGCCTTAAAAATGGCCCTGTATCACGACCGAGCACAACAATTCAGTGGAATGTTTCGGCCGCGGAAAAAAGCGGCTATGAGGATTTTATGTTGAAGGAGATTCACGAGCAGCCGATGGCCGTCACAGAAACACTCCGCGGACGCATTGACACCGACGGCACAGTCACTCTGCCGGATCTTGGTTTCGAAGAAAGCGAACTTCAAAAAATCACGAAGATAATAGTCGTGGCTTGCGGGACTTCCCTGCACGCCGGCATGCTCGCCAAACAGGTTATCGAGCGCTGGGTACGCCTGCCGGTCGAAGTAGACTGCTCATCAGAATTTCGCTATCGCAACCCTATCGTTGACAAGAATACTCTGATTGTCGCGATCACACAATCGGGGGAGACCGCCGACACCTTGGCCGGCGTGCGTATTGCAAGAGCGCTGGGGTCAAAAATCCTGGCAATCACAAATGTTGTTGGCAGCACCATAACAAGAGAATCTGATGGGTGTATTTATACCTACGCCGGTCCGGAAATCGGTGTTGCGGCAACTAAAACTTTTATGGCCCAAATGACGGCTTTGAATTTATTTGGGCTTGTTTTAGCGCGAGTATTCGGAAAAACCAGCGTTGAAACCAGAGCGACCGGCGAAGAGCTGCTTATCATTCCCGATAAAATTGAGGCGGTGCTCAGCAATTGCGACGTCCTTAAAGATTGGGCCCAAACCTACCACGATGTACAAGATTTTCTCTTCCTTGGCCGGGGGGCCAGCTACCCCATGGCCATGGAAGGAGCGCTAAAGCTTAAAGAGATCTCATATATACACGCCGAAGGCTATCCAGCCGGGGAGATGAAGCATGGCCCGATAGCATTGATAAATTCCGGCTTGCCGATTGTTGTGATCGCGCCCAAGGACTCGGTCTACGAAAAGATCGTCAGCAACATATATGAGGCCAAGGCCAGGGGGGCGACAGTTCTGGCTATCGCAACTGTTGGGGACGAGGACATCAAAAACCATGTAGACAGATGTCTTTTTATCCCTAAGACCCTGGAGACCCTTACCCCCCTTCTCTCAGTCGTCCCACTTCAGCTTCTGGCCTATTACATCGCTAAGCTGCGCGATTGCAATGTAGACCAACCACGCAATCTGGCCAAAAGCGTGACCGTCGAGTAGACATGATAAAAGGTATAGGTGTTGACATCATTGAAATCGATCGCATAGAACAAGCGATCAAGAAGAGTGAGTCAAGGTTTATCGAGCGAGTCTTCACACAAGCTGAAGAGGAGTATTGCCAGAGCCGTCCCCAACCGTTCCGACATTTCGCCGTCCGTTTTGCTGCCAAAGAAGCTGTAAGTAAAGCCCTTGGGACCGGCAAGGCAGGGTTTCGGTGGACAGATATAGAAGTTTGTCGAGATAAGCGTGGGCGCCCCTTTATCAAGCTTTTAGGAGGCGGAGCGGCGCTCGCCAAAGAAAAAGGAGTTGGGGATGTCGCGATAAGCCTCTCATTCAACCGGGAAAACGCTATCGCCTCAGCCGTAGCGACCGGTACCTAATTTCTCTGCTATCAATTGATTTGTTCTCCTCTTTTCATTTACCCTATCATTATGCTGCTCGCTAAAGTTGACCAGATGCGAACAATTGAAGAAGAAGCTATCGCCAAGCAAGGCCTCAGCCTCAATGAACTGATGAGTAGAGCCGGCGCTGAGGTCGCCAGGGAAGCAATTGAGATGTTGCCTCAGATCGGTCATGTCTTAATTTTCTGCGGCAAAGGAAATAATGGAGGTGACGGATTTATCGCTGCCCATCTGCTTGCCGAGAAAAATCACACGGTTGAAGTTATCACACTATCGACGCCGGACACTTTTACTGACGCGGCCCGGCAAGCTTTCTTGAAAATCAGCGATCAAGCCGTGGTTAAAAAAACCTCATTTAGATCATTTGACGAAAAATCCAGCGCCCGGCCGGATCTCGTCATTGACGCGGTTTTCGGCTTTGGCTTAAAAGGCAAAGTTCGCGGGATCGGGGCCAAGGCTATCGCAACCATTAACTCGCTTAACTCCCCGGTTTTATCCGTAGATATTCCGTCCGGCGTCAATTCGGATACGGGTCAGATCGACGACCGTGCCGTCAAGGCCACGCGAACCATCACGTTTACGTGCCCGAAAGCGGGTATGGCCATTGATCCAGGTGTTAACTATGTCGGCTCTTTAAGAGTCGCGGATATCGGAATAGACAAACAAACTGTCGCGAACCATGCGAAAGTCTGTCAGGGCAGCCGGCTAATTGCTCGGTCATTGCTGCCAAAAAGACGGGCATCCACACATAAAGGCGAGTGCGGTCGGGTACTGGTTGTGGGGGGGTCCGTCGGTATGACCGGCGCGGTAGCCATGTGCTCACAGGCCGCGCTTAAAATCGGGGCCGGGCTGGTAACACTAGGCATACCTGAGAGCCTGAACCATATCCTTGAAGTGAAACTGACTGAAGTCATGACCAAACCGCTTCCCGAGACACCCGAGCGGGCCTTGCGCGCCAAAGCCCTTGATATCATCTTGGAGATGGCGCCGCGGACAGACGCGGTTGTTGTCGGCCCGGGCATGGCTACTCACACAAGTACAGTCACGCTACTCCAACAAATGGTGACATCCATAGAAGAACCGTTGATTATCGATGCTGACGGCCTGAACGCTCTAGCAAGCAAACCTGATCTACTGTTGAAACGGCCCGGTCCAACTATCCTTACTCCTCACCCCGGTGAGCTGGGTACTCTTTTGGGAATTTCGACATCGATGATCCAATCAGACAGAATGAGCTGGGCGGCGGCAGCAAGTGATGACTGGAAAGTCACGGTTATACTAAAAGGGGCGAGAACGGTTATCGCCGGAGGCGGGTGCCTGCATATTAATCCAACTGGAAATCCGGGTATGGCCACAGCCGGCACCGGAGATATTCTCGCGGGTATGTTGGCCGGTCTTGTAGCCCAGGGACTTCCGCCTTATCCGGCTTCAGTTTTAGCGACTTATCTGCATGGCCTTGCCGGCGACATAGGCGTTAAATATCGTACTGAGCTTGCCCTTGTCGCTACGGACTTGCTACACTATCTGCCGGCTGCCATAAAAGCAGTTCAAACTAGCGGCGACAGAAAGCGCGGCACGAAAAGATGAGTTCCACTTTACGCGATGTCAAAAAGTCCGGGCCGTCAAAACAACGCGACTTTTCAAAGAGACAAAAAGAGAACCCCTAAAAGAAGCCGGCGCCCACATAACAGGAGGACCTAAATGACCGAAATCAAAGCGCGAGACATTATGACGAAGCAGGTGGTAGCGCTTAAGCCTGAGCAAACCGTAACGGAAGCAGCAAAAACCCTGAGCGAAAAGCAAATAGGCGGCGCGCCTGTTCTAAGAGACGGCAACCTAATCGGCGTTCTCAGCGAGAGCGATCTGATTATCCAGGATGTCAAACTTCATTTCCCGACATATATCCAGCTATTAGACAGCTACATCTACCTGGGAAGTTTGGCGAAATTTGAGGAGACATTGAGAAAGGCGGTGGCGGTCAGGGTTGAAGATATCATGACCGAGGACGTGAAAACTATCAGACCTGATGCCTCGCTGCAAGATGTCGCTACAATGATGGCGGAAGAAGATATTAATATGCTCCCTGTTGTCGATGAAAACGATGTCATCGGTATAATCACCAAAAGCGATATTGTCAAAAGTCTGGGTCGGGCCTGACTCATGATCCGTCCGGTCTGGGCAGAAATTGACCTGAGAGCGATTCAGGACAACTTAAGGAACATCCGATCTCTTTTGCCTGAGAAAACCAGGCTAATGGCGGTCGTAAAATCTAACGCCTATGGTCACGGTCTGATCCCGGTCGCTAAAACAGCTGTTGAAACAGGCGCAGATCGTTTGGGCGTCGCCTCAATAGAGGAGGCCATCGCATTGCGAGCCGCCGGGCTAAAAGTTCCTATCCAGGTTCTCAGTGAACCTCCTCCCGCAGCTGCCGACGCGATAATCAAACATGATTTAATAACGACTGTCTATTCTTTAGGCCTACCCGAGGCTCTAAACGAAGCCGCGCGAAAACATGGCGCTATAGCCAAGATCCACCTTAAAATTGACACTGGCATGCACCGTGTCGGTATCTTGCCTGAACAAGCCGGCGAGTTTTTTAAAACAATTAGCGAGTTCGAGCGCCTTGTTGTTGAAGGCATTTTTACCCATTTCGCCTGCGCGGACCGGCCCGCTGACCCCCGCACTCAAAAACAGCTGAGCGCTTTTTTAGAGCTGAAAAAAACTTTGCCCCAAATTCACATTTGGCACGCCGCCAATAGCGCGGGAGCGCTTTTCTTCCCTGAAACGCGACTTGATATGGTCAGGATCGGCATTGCCATGTATGGGCTCCAGCCTTCAGCGGACAAAGTTCTGTCACAACTTAGGCCCGCCTTGTCCCTCAAGGCAAAAATCGCTTTCATACAAAACCTGCAAACTGGTCAAGGCGTAAGTTATGGCCTTACATTCACAGCTGAGCACCCGACTAAGATAGCTGTTCTGCCGATTGGCTACGGAGATGGACTCAGCCGTTTGTTGTCCAACCAGGGGACGGTTTTGGTCGCCGGCCGAAGGGTAAAAATTATAGGTAACGTTTGTATGGACCAATCCATGGTTGATCTTGACAGTGTCGAGGCGACGTTGGGAAGTGAAGCTGTATTAATCGGGTCCCAGGGCTCAGAGCGGATAACAGCAGAGGAAATGGCAACTATAGTTGGCACGATAAATTACGAGATCGTCTGCATGATCAACAACAGAGTAGAACGCATATACAAAAACACCTAACCTCTTTAGCGATCGTGCTCTTGCTGCTTCTCTCCCTGATTGTCGGCTCATGTTTGCCGCAAACGAGCAAAAAGCCACGTCGCGAGAGGCCATTGGCTCCCCCGGTCGCAATTGAGCATTATCGAGGCCTTGAGATGGTGTTCGCGATTTCTGGAGGCTGGAAGCCTAAACGCGGACAAGAAGTTGGCTTTGAGCTCGTAATCAGAAACACGAGCGACAAGACCATTGAGCTCAAGTGGCCCAGCGCCAAAACACATGACTTCGTGGTCAGAAATGCCAAACGCAAGATTATATGGCGATGGTCAAAGGACAAGTCGTTTGCTCAAGCATTCAAGACCAAAACACTAAAAAGCGGTTCAAAGATGGTGATAAAATCGATTTGGGATCAGAAAACCAACTCCGGGAAAACAACCCCTCGAGGTAAATACACTATCTGGGCTGAATTCAACCCAATGAGCTATTCTAAGAAGTTAGGGCCCCTTGGAATACGTTTAGTCAAGTAGACTAGGACTCGCGTACAAAGTTAGAAAGAAACTCCATGGTTGATGGGCAACCAAAGAAAATCAAGCAAATCCCTTGAACATCAAAAGTACTTGTGCTAGCATTACAAACAGGAGCTTGTGAACGCGCTCACATTTAATAATTTGGCGGCATTTCGACAAAATTTCGACTTATGCCTCGATCACTATGTCGATCCCGCAGAGAAAAGTCCATAGATACAAACTACTTGCTGTTTTTGACAACTAAAGCGCCAGAAAAAGTGATCGCTGGGTAAATACAATTTAGACTTTTGAGTCTGTGTGCCAAAGGAGAGACGTGATTCAAGTCTAGAACTTAGTAGTTATCGATAATGATCTTTCCTTGCTTGAAGGGGGCGGCTGGCATGACCGATAAACAAGTACGTATTATGGATGCCATTCAAGAGAAAGAAACCGAACTAAAAGTCAAGGTGATCGAGGCCAAGAAAGTGGCGGAAGCCAAAGTGGCAACCGCCAGAAAAGAAACAGCCGGAATTCGTGAAGAAGCCCACCTGCGGGCCGAACAACAAGTAAAAACTTTCATCTCCGAAGGTTTGGAGCTTGCGAATATCCAAGAACAAGAAATTCTATTGTCGAACGAAGCCTCAATTTCCTCCTTGAAACAATCGTCAAAGAAAAACTTAAGCGCAGCGATTGATATCGTCATTCGAGCTATAACCAGTCAGGATTTCATAGAATCCAAGCGACCCAAGCAAAAAATCGGCGTGCCGATGATAAATCAGCAGATCGATCCCCGACCTGAAATAAGGGAAGCAGCGGACGGGGGTTGCAAAGATGCTGGTTAGAATGTCAAAAATCGAGATTTTGGGAGCCAGAGAGCGCTTACCAGAGGTCCTCCAAGAACTTCACAAACACGGGTGTCTGCATATAGAAGATATTTCTCACGAGGCAGAATCAGGCAATTATGTTATACATCCCGTTGAGATCGACAAAAACACTCAAGACAGAAAGATGGAGCTTGAGGAAACACTGATTAAAATCAGCTCCATGCTGGAGTCACTCCCGGTCATACGTACAAGGCCGGGCTTATTGAAAAATCTCCTACGAGATGCCGAAAGAGACTGGGACAAGGACAGTGACGTTTTTCTTGGCAATGTACGTAGAACCATCGACACCAGCGAAAAAACCATCAGGGCATTGAATAAAGAGAAAAAAGAACTCCTGGCTGAACAGAGCAACTCAGCCCGATACAAAACCGTAATGACAAAAGTAGCGCCTTTAGCAGGCCGGATGGTCGCGCTGGAGAATTACGGCAGCATCGCGCTACTGGTGGAAAAAAAGTTCTCCAGGTTAGTTGACATCATAAGAAAAGAAATTGAGCGGATTACCGACAATCAATCGCATATCGTGGCCGATGATGTTGATGAAAACACCATTGCGGTGCTCCTGGTTTTTAATAACAAGTACTCAAAACAGGTGAGGTCATTCGTTTCCGGCGAAAGCGTCAATGAGATTGTCGTCCCGAAAAAATTGGAAGCACTACCATATGATCAGGCGCTGCGGCAGATGGAAAAACGCCGGCAGGAAATCATAGACAGGCTGAAAAAGATCAGCGCTGATCTCAAGAAATTGTCGGGACCTTTATGCACCCCCTTGCTGGCCCAAAAAACAATATTGAGGAACAAACTGGACGAGCTTGATGTCCTGGGCCAGTTCGGAGCCACCGAGTTTACCTTCATCATCCTGGGTTGGATGCCAAGTAAAGATGTGGCCGGTTGCAAGCAAAGACTGCAGAACAAGTTCGGTGACGCTATCTTGTTGGAGGAACTACATATCAACGAGCATGAGGCGGAGAGCGCTCCTATACAATATCATCATTCCGCCTGGACCAAACCGTTTGAGCCAATCGTACAAATGTTTGGTACCCCCCGATACGGCACTGTCGATCCGGTTCCGCTCATAGCCATATTCTTCCCCTTGTTCTTCGGCATAATTCTGGGCGATATGGGTTACGCGTTGATCCTATTGGCAATTTCTTTGTACCTCCACTTAAAGAAGAAAGATAATCCAACTCTTCACGCCGTCTCGATAATCCTATTGCTTTCCGGAATTTCATCCATGATCTTCGGTTTTCTTTATGGTGAGCTTTTCGGCGGAATAGGCAAGCACCTCGCCATTAGTCTCGGAGCTCCACATCATGTAGATATATTTTTAGGCATGGAATTACCCTGGGACCGCAGACATTTGCTCGTCCCGACGCTGCTATTCGCGATAGGCTTAGGCGCCGCTCATATTGTCCTGGGTCTGATCTTGGGGATAATAAACGCGCGGCGCGCTCATTCAAGAAAGCATATGCTTGAAAAGGGCGCAACACTAGTCGCCTTGATCGCCTTGACGCCAATAATACTCGCGATGCTTACCGATCTCCCAAGCAAACTTACGACCCCAGGTTGGCTGCTATTGGTCGCCACCATACCAATACTCGTTTATTCAGCCGGCGTCATGGGGCCTATTGAGATTCTCGGCACAATTTCCAATATTGTGTCCTATGTGCGGATTATGGCCATCGGGCTGGTGTCGGTTATATTGGCGGAGACAGCAAATGAAATTGGCGGCCAAGTCAGCAACATAGCGATTGGTGTGCTTATTGCCGTACTCATCCACGCGCTTAATCTTGCCATTCACGTTTTCACACCCAGTCTGCACGTTTTGCGACTGAACTTTGTGGAGTTCTTTGGCAAATTCTATGAGTCAGGCGGCATACGTTATAAGCCGTTCAAGCGAAGGGGGGGTTAGCATGGAGAGAGCAATAATTGCTTTAGCGGCAGCCTTGGCTGTAGGAATCGCGGGATTTGGTACAGCTTTGGCCCAGAGCAGGATCGGCAGCGCCGGAGCGGGCGCTATTGCCGAAAGACCGGAGGCGGGGGTCCTAATCATTGTGTTGGAGGCCTTGCCGGAGACGATTATCTTATTCGGTTTCGTTATCGCTATTCAAATTCTCGGCCTGGCGGACTAAGAAGCACCGAGCAAAAAAGGGAAATTAGATGGCACTAGATGATATTCTCAAGTCTCTTGAGGCTGAGGCTGCTGGACAGGGCGCTGATATTATCGCGAGGGCGGAGAATCAAGCCGCAAGAATAATTGCCGAGGCAAAGGAAGACTCTGAGAAGATTCTTGAGGCTTCAAAAGAAGCCGCGGCCAGGAACTTGCGTTCTCAGGAAGCGAAAATTTTGTTGGAAGCGCGTTTCAAAACAAAGAAGCAGACAGCCAAAGTTAAAGAAGAGCTAATAAATAAGGTATTCACGAGAGCCGAAGAGTTGATGGCCTCTTTTCCAGATCATCCCGAATATGAAGACGTTTTCAAACATTTGGCGCTCGAGGCTTTCCAGGGAAAAGATCTTAGCGGGTCTGAGTCGACAATCATGGTGAACCAACGCGACGTCGGATTGGCTGAATCTTTTATTACTAGTAAGAACATGTCTGGAACAACCTTTGGAAACATGCGGATCTCAGAGAGCGACGAGATCAAATCAGGCATCTCTATTAACGTGGACGGTGGACGCAAGACTTGCCTCAACACTTTGGAGTCGAGACTGGCCAAAGCCAAACAACTTCTTAGAACCTCCGTGGGAAAGGTCCTCTTTAATGACGACGGTTGAATATGGATATGTAGCCGCGCGGCTACGAGGGATGAAAAGCTTCTTGTTGGATGAGGCATTTTTTGAGCAGCTTATGACGAAAAAAAACATAACAGAGATCATAATCGCCCTGGAGCAGACGACCTACAAAAAAGACATTCACAGGGCTATTCTTCAAAATGTCGAGAGTGTGGAGAGCGGCTTGCAAAGCAATATCGTCGGCACGTTCACATCGCTGCGAAAGATGGTTGATGGCCGCGTGCATCAACTGGTCGATATCTTGCTGGGCCGATGGGATGTTCAAAACCTAAAGACGATCTTGCGCGGATTGCATCAATTTGCCGGTTTTGAGCAGATTGTCCCAAGCCTTGTGCCGGCCGGCTCCATAAGCGAAACGATACTTGAAGAGTTGGCCCGCCAGAAAGATGTCCGTAGCTGCGTGAACCTGATGGCAACCTGGTCAATACCGTACGCATTAGCGCTGACTGAGAATTACTCCACGTACACGCGGGAAATGAATCTGCAACCGCTTGAGTTTAGTCTCGACAAAATGTTTTTTGAGCGATCCTTGAGTTCGCTTTCCCGAAGATCATTAGACGCCTGTCTCGTGAAAGAAGTTTTGATGCGAGAAATCGATATCATTAACATCATGACCCTGCTCCGACTGACCAGGGAAGGCTCGTCCGAACAACAGAAAACGAAACTATTCCTAAGCGGCGGCAACCAAGTTAAAGACCGCTTGTTCTTTGAGCTTGCGGGTCTTGATGATATTGATGATGTAATCTCCGGACTTGCAAAAACTCAATATGCCCGGCCCTTGGGGCAGGGGTGGGAAGAGTTTGTCAGAACGGGACGGTTCTCAAGAATTGAGAGATGTCTGGAATCCTACCTTATCAATGCCAACATACGGTTGTTCAGAGCCGAGCCACTCAGTGTGGCCGTGATTATCGCGTTCATCTGGGCCAAGCTGAATGAAATCGTCAATCTACGCATTGTTCTGCGAGGTCAAAATGTGGGCATGCCTGAAGAAAAAATCAGGGAAGCGCTGGTCTTGAGCTGATGTATAAAGTAATGGTGATTACAAATCCGGACGCGGCCGTGGGCTTCTCATTAGCCGGTGTTGATGTGATAACCGCTCGGTCATCAGCAGAGGCGCGTAAAGAATTGGCTTTGGCAATAAATGACGATAAAGCCGGAGTCATAGCTATGGATGAAGACTATTTCGCCGAAATTGATGACGGTCTTCGAGCAAAAACTGAAAGACTGTATCGCCCGATCGTTGTGCCGATTCCATCAAAATTGGATCTTAGGGAACTTGGACACGGCCACGAATATCTGTCGGCCTTTATCAAGCGGGCGGTCGGCTTCGATATCCGATTGAAAAGTTAGCAAAAAGCCCCGAGTGACCGGGAGACGGAGAGAGAATGATACAAGGAACAATTTCAAGAATTACAGGGCCTGTTGTCGAGGCCAAAGGGATGTTCGGCTCCAGAATGTATGACATAACAAAAGTTGGTGATATCGGTCTAGTCGGGGAGATCATCAAGATGCGAAAAGGCGCCGCGGTAATCCAAGTTTACGAGGACACTTCCGGTCTCAAGGTAGGCGAGTTGGTCACAAGTGAAGAGTCCTCTCTCGCTGTTACGCTCGGCCCCGGCTTGCTGACGTCCATTTATGACGGGATTCAGCGGCCCCTGCCGATTATCAGTGATGAATATGGGGTTTTCATCCCCAAGGGAACCTCTGTCAGCCCTTTGAGCATGGACCGCCAGTGGCATTTCTCACCCACGATTGCCGTCGGCGACGAGGTCTGCGGAGGAGACGTTATCGGCACAGTTCAGGAAACCAGCAGCATTGTTCATAAAATAATGGTACCGCATAGTCGCCAGGGGCATGTAATTGAAATCCATGAAGGCGATTTTAGACTAGATCAAACGGTAGGCAAACTCTCGGACGGACAACCTCTTTCCTTATATCAAACCTGGGCTGTGCGTAAGCCCAGGCCCAACAAAAGAAAGCTTGACCCTGAGACACCCTTGATAACCGGCCAGCGTATTTTCGACACTTTCTTCCCCATCCCCAAGGGTGGTTCGGCAATAATACCCGGAGGTTTTGGGACTGGGAAAACCATCACTGAGCAGACACTGGCTAAATGGGCGGACGCCGACATAATCATTTACGTTGGTTGTGGCGAACGAGGGAATGAGATGACGGAGGTGCTTACTGAGTTCCCACAACTTGTAGACCCAAGAAACGAGACCCCTCTAATGGATCGGACCGTGTTGATCGCCAACACATCGAACATGCCAGTGGCAGCTCGAGAAGCCTCAATTTATACCGGCATAACCATAGCTGAGTATTATCGCGATATGGGCTATGACGTGGCCTTAATGGCAGACTCCACGTCCAGATGGGGCGAGGCCCTTCGCGAAGTATCGGGCCGCCTGGAAGAGATGCCGGGCGAAGAAGGCTACCCGGCCTATTTGGCGACAAGACTCGCGAACTTCTATGAAAGAGCCGGCCGTGTAATATCAACAGGCAACCAGGATAGGATTGGCTCGGTAACAATAATTGGGGCCGTCTCGCCGCCCGGAGGCGATTTCTCCGAGCCGATGACGCAAAATTCTCTTAGAATCGCGGGAGCTTTCTGGGCGCTCGACACGAATCTGGCGCATCGACGACACTTTCCGGCTATTAACTGGATCAAGAGCTACTCCCTATTTCTTGATCGGATTCAAGAATATTACTCAGAGCATGTTTCGAGCGAATACGGGCAGCTACGCCAAGACGCTATGGATGTGCTCCAGCGCGAGTCCGAGCTGCAGGAAATTGTGCAACTAATCGGCCCGGACGCCCTTCCCGAATCGGAGCGGGCCTTGCTCGAAGTCGCCCGGATGCTTCGTGAGGACTTCTTGCAACAGTTCGCTTTTGACGAAATAGATGCGTTTTGCCCTCTTGAAAAACAGTTTGAAATGCTCTCTACCATCTTAACGTTTCACAAATCAACCAGCGAAGCTATCCGCCGTGGCGTTGCCTTATCGCAAATCACCGCTCTCCCCTTAAAAGCCCGTATTTCCCGGATGAAGGTTATCCCCAACGATAAGGCTGTCGCCGAGCTTAAAGAGCTGGCCCAAGAGATCGAGAAGAACATCGCTGAAATCGAGGCGCTCTGATGAAGAATGTAGAAAAGACCGGGCCGGACGAACTTAATAATATCTCCCTACTAAACTGGGAGTTGAGGACTATTCGGGAAATCGCCGGGCCGCTGTTGGTCGTGGAGGACACTGAGGCAGTGGCTTACGGGGAGATCGTCGATATCAATATGCCGGATGGAACCCTTCGCACAGGTCAAATTCTTGAGGCCGGAGAAGATTATGCGGTTGTTCAAGTTTTCGAGGGGACAGCAAATATCGATTCTGTTAATACATCCGTGCGCTTCACAGGAGAAGTAGCTAAGATCGATGTTTCAATAGAAATGCTCGGACGAGTTCTTAATGGACGGGGTGTTCCTATCGACGATGGTCCTCAAGTGATGCCCGAAAAACGGCTGGACGTCGGCGGAGCCCCGATAAATCCGTGCTCCAGACAACAACCAGTTGACTTTATACAAACAGGAATATCAGCTATTGACGGCTTAAACACATTAGTGCGTGGACAAAAACTACCGATATTTTCAGGTTCGGGACTGCCCGCCAATGAGCTTTGCGCTCAAATAATTCGTCAGGCCCGGGTCAAGAGTGGCGAGGAGTTCGCCGTGGTCTTCGCGGCCATGGGCATCACACACCGGGAAGGCTCCTTTTTTCGCAGGGAATTTGAGAAAAGCGGAGCCCTGGAGAAGGTCGTATTCTTCTTAAATTTGGCTGATGACCCCACCATCGAACGGATAATGACGCCGCGTTGCGCGTTGACTGTGGCCGAATACTTAGCTTTCGAACACGATATGCAAGTATTGGTGGTCTTGACCGACATGACAAACTATTGTGAGGCGTTGCGTGAAATTTCAACCGCTCGCGAGGAGGTTCCCGGGCGCCGTGGATATCCGGGTTATATGTACACCGATCTGTCAAATATCTATGAACGTGCCGGTCGGGTCAAGGGCAAAGTCGGATCGATTACCCAACTGATCATTCTCACTATGCCCGATGACGACATCACTCATCCGATCCCCGACCTCACCGGCTACATAACCGAGGGCCAGATCGTTTTAAGCCGTCAACTCCATCGACGCGGCCTCTTTCCCCCGATAGATGTTTTGCCATGTTTATCGCGACTGATGAATCTTGGGATCGGCGAGGGTAAAACAAGAGAAGACCATCGAAATGTCGCTGACCAATTATACGCTTCCTATGCGCAGGGACGAGATTTGCGCCGCTTGGTGTCGATCATCGGCGAAGAAGCTTTAGGTGAAACAGACCGTAAATACCTAAAGTTCGCTGACAGCTTTGAGCAGCGGTATCTATCTCAAGGAAGTGAAGACCGAGAAATTGAAGAAACTATGACAGTCGCGTGGAGCCTGTTGTCAACCTTGCCGGCAGATGAATTGAAACGTATCAAGAAAGAACATCTTGACAAGTACTTGCCCGAGGACGCATCCGAGCCATTAGAGAGCGACGATACCGAGAAAGAAAAGGAAGAAGAAAATAAGTTACCAGACGAAACCACTGACGGGAACGATTAAAAGACATGGAAGAACTACATTCAACAAGAACTGAACTCCTGCAACGACGGCTGCAAATCGACTTGGCCCTCCAGGGCCGGGACCTATTGGAAAAGAAACGAGACGCCCTGTTGATGGAGTTCATGAAGATCATGGAAGAAGTAATTGCACTCGGATCCAAGCTGCGAAAAGAGGCCGCTGATGCCTACTTCTCCTTGGCTATCGCACAAGCGGTAGACGGCAACATAAACTTGACGAGCGCCGCTTTGGCTACTCAAGGGGAGATAACGGTGGACATATCCGGCACCCACTTCATGGGTGTGCCGATACCGCTGGTCGCCAAGAAGAACGTGAGACGCACCGCCGCTGACCGAGGATATGGAATAACAGGCGTAAGCAGCCGGATCGATGAAGTGGCCGAGAACTTTGAAGCTGAGCTCAACACGATCATCGAGATGGCCGGTATTGAGACAAAACTGCGCCGACTTGGTGCTGAGATCCAGAAGACGAGACGCCGGGTCAATGCCTTGGATCAAGTGGTAATCCCCATGCTACGCAGCCAAGTCAGATATATTTCAATGGCGCTGGATGAACGGGCACGTGAAGACTTATTCCGACTAAAGAGGGTCAAAAAGACCCTGGTTAAGAAGAAGGAGACCGCTTAAATGCCCACAAATGACAATTCTATCAACGAAGAAGCGGTCGGAGCCTATTCGTTTAATCTACGCAAAAGCGCTGCCGTTGAACAGTCGCTCGCTCGTATTCGGCATACGCTCGGAAAAGACTGGCAAGCGCTACAAGATGACGATCTGTTCTCCCTTGACTGGGTACTTAAAGAAGCCTGGACACGCATGGACTTTTACAACTGGGACAAGATCAATCTCTCGGCCATGAATATGAAAATCCTCGATGACCTGATCGAAATTGGCCGCCGCGGACTAGCCAACAAACTAGATATAGTCGCGGCAGCCGAGCAAGCTGCAGGAATTCTGGACCAGCTCTAGGCGGCCTTTCTTGTTTGTTTGACAGGCAGCTTGAGTGTAATGACCAGACCCGCGTCAGCACCCTTTGACGCCGTAACTTCGCCGCCATGCTGGAGTACATATCTCTTGACGATCGGCATCCCGAGCGCCATCTCAGACACCATTGTCGCGAATGTGGGCTCAAACAATCTCGGTATCTCCTCGATTCTAACGCCCGCGCTCGTATCGGAGACTCTGATTTCGATATACTCTTTATCTTGCGGGTCGAAGGCGGTCGTAACTGTTAGTGTGCCCCCTTGAGGCATTGCCTCCACTTCTTTAGACAAGACGTTGACAACAGCCAGCACAATCTTCATCCGGTCAACCTCAATTTTGGGATTAGAGCTTTCATATTCCCTGCGCAAGACTATATGCTCAGGGGTCTTAACGATGCTGAGAGCCTCATCCACTATCTCGTTGACCGGCGTCTCTGTAATTGTGAGTTCGCTCGGTCGGATAAATTCCAGAAGATCATCGATCATTCTTCTTGATGTCTTGTCCACTTCCCGCAACTTTTCGTTTGATGCTTTGATTTCAGACATGCTTTTCGCCAAATTATTACTCATAATATTGAAGGAACTGTACAAGGAACTTATTTCCCGGTATTCACCTGTGCGTTTGGTGAGTTGCGGGACACGCTCACCTGAAGCCATTGTGACAGCTGCCAAATCCAGCTCCTCTATTGAGGCGCTGATTTTTCTAGAAGCCAGCCAGCTCAAAAAGACCGCTAAGAAAACCGCGATTATCCCGCCAACGACCAGAGCGCGTTCCAAATTTATGACACTGGCAAAAGCATCTTGTGTGTCTTGTTCAACGACAACGGTCCAGCCATTGTCAAATAAGTGCATTGAGGCGCCGGCAACATCTATGCCGTCGCGGTTCCGGTAGATATCCATAGCTTCCCGGGCGCCTGTTGTCATACCGATATTGGTAACTCGATCACCGCTCGCCCCTAAGTCCAGACCCCGCTCGAGCGGCAGCTTGCTACCCTTTTTCTTCAAGACGGTATCTTTCTCGGTTTTCATGGATTGGGTAATATATTGACCTCGTTTATTCATAATATAAATATCCATAGTCCGTTGTTTGAAGCCCGCGAAAAACAGTCTTCCGCCAGTAATGTTGCCAAGATCGGCATTCATCATCATCGTTAATAGACCTACGTCAACTTTGTTTATCAGCACTCCTAAAAAGCGCCCCTTGTGGCCCTCTCCCGCGTGTATAGGTGACACAAACGCGAAAACAACATGACCGTCTGCGTCCGGAAATGGGTTGATCAACACGGTCTTTTTGCGACCGAATCGCCACATCTCGGTCTTGGATATGTCTTTGCCTATTTCGTCACGTTTCGCGCTCACGATTATAATTCCGTTTTTGTCAGTTATATCCACATCATGAAAACGTTCACGGGTCAGCGGCTGACGACCGAAGGCGTGTTTCCTCTCTAAACGGCTGTCCTTCTTGAGTTTATCGGCCTGGCCCTGAAGTTTAGACACGTTGGCCGGGCTGGGATCTGTCTCAAAACCACCGAGCGCCTTTGTCAATCCGAGGCTTCCCGCCCTTTCATGACTGATGTTTTTGCCTTGATCGAGCATGTCAAGAACGTGCACATATTTAGCGTCGGCAAGGTTCATAAGGTCGCCCAATTTTTGCCGGACAACGTATCTGTCCACTAAGACAAACGAGAATGCAAAGAGGACAATGACCATGATAATCACGATCAAGCCCTGCCAAAGCGGCAACTTAACCCTGAGACTTCCCAACTTGCTTTTTAAATTCTTCAACAACATGACCTAAGTAATACCCTCTGTTTAACTTCAATAAACAGCGCGTCTAAAACAGAGACATCACCATCGCGTTTGGCGCGCACCCTTGAATGGATATTAATAACCAGTCTGGAAGGGGGTGATAAAAAATATGCCAAGATGTATAGCCAAGATGTATAGATTGCCTATTCTTTGAGCCCATCGATCATGAAAAGGGCCTATGCCGCGGCCGTGAAGTTCCAGCGGATAGAAGCGCCGGCGAATGCCCGGGCGGCGAGTTCACGCCGGACACGGACTAAAAACTAGCGCCCGCTGATAAGATCGCGGACCCTGGTCTTATCTTCCACTCCGGCAAACTGAAACCCCCGTCTTCGAGTCTCCGCGATTATCTTAGGCAGAGCCGTCACAATAGGCGCGCGTATATCATGCATCAAGATTATAGCGTTGTCTTTTGGTCCCAGACGATCAAGATAGTCAATTGTATTTTTGACCATCTGCCTGCTTGTCGTTTGGGTAGATCCATCACCGGAAGAAACATTCCATAACACCGTCACATAACCCGATGCCCTCACCCGCGATTCCCAGTCGCTTCGTAAATTCCCTCTCGCCCCACCCGGCGGCCTCCATATACTGGGCGAAAAGCCCAGGATACTGGCGAGGATCTCGCCATTTCTTGACAGTGAATCTAGGAGGTTCTGGCTTGAGCCCCCATAGAGCTCACGATAGCTATGAGAATATGTATGATTGCCGACCTCATGCCCTTCCAGGTAGATGCGTCTGACCAAATCAGGTTGCCGGGTCGCGCGCCTGCCCACTAAAAAGAAAGTGGCCGGCACTTTTTCCCGCCTCAGCACATCCAGGACTTTCGGTGTCCAACGACTGGAGGGACCGTCATCAATTGTCAAATACGCCTTACGTCCAAAGCCGACCCCCTCAGAAGCCTCGTTCAAAGCTATGGTTTTTAAGTGTATCGCGGCCGTATTTTCGCCTGACTCTAAGAATAGAGTTTCTGTGTGAATAGCGTACCCGCGAGCTCGAGCTGTAATATCAACTCCACCCGGCGAGAGTCCGAAAGACGCGGCTGATCCACTTGTGTCGGTTGTCAGAAAGTGACGACCGATTGAGACGGGAGTATTTGCGAGGACCTCTTTGGTGGCTTGATCAAATATCCATAACCTTAAGGTCGCAGGCGTAGGCGTAGGTCTTGATACTTGTGCTTTCTTAGGAGGCCTGAGGTTCTCCGGCGTTGGCGCCGAACTCCCCCAAGCAGCAAAGAAAATGAGTGCCGCTCCCCCTAAGACAACTGAGAGCAAAACCTGCTTGCGCCGCCTTAATTTTTTCTCAGCTTTTCTTTGACGACGAGAACGCATATTCACATCATAGCTTGGATTATTGGGCCGAGCCATAGTTTACCGAAACATTAACTGACTGTTGCCAAATAGCTTAGCGTTCTGTTTTTGACTCTTGACTCGTCCCTCTTCACTTACGCTGGCTTGGCGTTTTGCTTTTCACTCTTGATTCTTGACTCGTCCCTCTTCATTTTTCTTAGTCCAATATGAAGCGGGTCTACCTGCTTCCAGCGACAAGACCCCGTCGGCTTCATAAACCCTCGGCTCAGAGCCGATCTTAATATAATAACTACCGGATGTCGCCGGGCCGCCGATTACCAGGGTTTGCAACAATTTCTTTTTCTTAAATATCTTCAACCTTATTAGCTGCTTTGGGTCGAGACCATATGCGGTTGGATTCTCAGCGTTTTTTGACACAACTCTGATAAATTTAATACCTTCTATCGCGTCAAGAAAATTCTCTATTTTTCCGTCATTGACTCGTTTCTTTCCTAAGAACCAGCCGCCGCCGCGCTTGGTTAATATCACCTTGCTGCCGTCCGAGCTAATGTCCAGCTTGTCAGCGGTCGCCCTCAGGACAGCCGTGTTAACGGGAACAACCACCCCAGGGGCCGACTGTCTGCTCTGCCAGAACAGAATCAGCCCATAGACGACTATCATAATCCCGATGGCCATCAAAAGCCGATTAATCATGTTCTTGCTCACGTTCCGAAGACCTTTCTCATCAGTTTTCGACGCCTGCTAAGTCTCGCGCCACCGACAATCGCCACCATTAACGGAACTCCTATTAAATTGAGATAACGCACCAGATCACGGACCCTTTCGGACGGAAAGACCAGAGCGCGACTTTGTTTTGTCTTTGATCTAATTTCCGTTAAAGAAGAATCCCGGGCCAACCAATCGACAGCGTTTTGACCAAAAACGATGTTCCCGCTGTCCGGCGCGCTCACAAACCTATTTTTCAGGAAATCTGAATCACCGACAACTACCATTCTCCCACCGCCTTTAAGATTGCGCGACGCGGCGACTACCCGCTCATCCAGATCCCTTTCGTCAACACTCATCTCAGGATCAGGCATAATATTCAGGTCTTTCGTCTGAACACCTGCAAAATTTGAAGTGCTAAGCAACGGCTTACTTTTCTTACCAGTTACCGGTTGGGCCCATGGAATAGTAACCGCCCGAATATCACGGACAATCGCGTCATCAGAGGCCGGCCCGACCTTCATCCAAAAGGGATACGGCAAAGAAAAATAGTTCCCGGCGCCACCCGCCGAGATCATCTGATTTGACCTCATATCGAAGAGCATATGCGGCTTAACATTAAAACCATAGCCGGCCACGAACTCCACAAAATTGTTATTGTTCACTTCGGCGCTCATCATTTGTTGGTTCACTGTAACTCCATCGATCAGCGCCAATATCGAGCCGCCGCGGCCCAGATGCTTCTCTAGCGCTTTTAGCTCATAAGCAACAGCGTCAGTGGTAGGACCGGCGATTATCACCGTACTGATGTCACCGGGAATGCCTTTCTTTTTCTCGATCGTTAAGTCTATGACTTCATACTGTTCCCGCAGGCCGGCTTTCCACATATCATATGTATCCTGGGCTCCTGAGTTCGATCCGATACTCGGCATGGAGGGCTGACTGTGACCTTCCAGAAAGGCGACTTTTTCGCGCTTTTCAGCGGTGAGCTTCATTATCATCCGGCTCAACTGATATTCAAGGTTATCGGTCTGACTAACAAACGGTATGGTTTCTCGCTTATCTTGATACTCAACCGTCAAACCTAAGAAACCTTTCTTGATCTGGGTTTCGTCTTGTCGAATCACATTGAACTGGACCAACTGAACACCGGCTTCCTGGATCTCCTGTTGGCCTTTCGCGTCGTCCCTGGGGCTTTTAAAAATAGCTTTGACGCGCCCTCTGCCGGCAGCTTGATAATCAAGAACCTTATCTTTAATATCGCGCAACGCTCCTTCAGTTTCTGTAGGAAGTTGCCGGGAGGAGTAGAGTTTGATCGTGACCATGTCCGGCACGCCCTGAACTATTTTCAACGTGGCTCCTGATAACGAGTATAGATGCCCATCGGTTAAGTCTACTCTTCCGCCAATCGCTGTTCCTATCAAGCTGCCCAGGACAGACACGACGATTATCAAGATCATGCCTAGCCTCAAGCTCTTGTAGCGCGCGCTTGATCGGGATTCGCGATCTTGTCTAAGACCAAAATAACTGAGTGTTGAAAAAATCACAGTCAAAGCCACAAAATAAACGATGTCGCTAAGGTTAATAATGCCTCTGATCATCGAATCGAAATGCGCAAGTGCGCTTATCTGTCTGACAATACTACTAAATGAAAAAGGTATCGCCATCAACACGAACTCCAGGCCGGTGGCGATAAGTATGAAAGTCAGAAAAAGCGCGATGATAAAGGCAATTGTCTGGTTCCGGCTAAGCGATGAGGCAAAAAGACCTACCGAAACCAGCCCTACGATCAAAAACCCGGCTCCGAGGTACTCTCCCGCGAGCATGCCAAGGTCGAGACGCCCGCCTAAAGACAGACCGATCGGTATCGGTAGCGTCAACGCGAGCGCGATAAAAACAAATATAACGTTCGCCATGAGTTTGCCGGCGATTACCTCGACTTCGCTAATAGGTTGCGTAAGCAGAACTTCCAGGGTACCGTCCTTTTTTTCTGCTGCCAACGATCTCATTGTCACAGCGGGAATAAAAAAGAGGAGCAGCCAGGGGAGTATCTCAAACAGCGGCCTCAGCGATGCTTCCTTCATTAAGAAAGCCGCCCGAAAGAAAAAGTAGGAGACGGTTACCAGCCAGACAATCAGCAACACATACGCGACCGGAGAATCAAAATAGCTCTTCATCTCTTTCCTGACGAGCGCCCATATCCTCCTAAACATTTTCTTCTCCAATGGTTAGATTTCTAAAGACATCTTCCAGGGATGTTTCCTCTTGAAACAGCTCCCAGAGGACCCAATCGTTATCCCTGGCGAGTCGAAAAATCTGGGGTCTAAGCTCGCAATCACTATCACAGACAATGCTAAGACGATGCCGCCCCTTCGGGGCGCCGGTCAGCTTATCGGCACTTACGACGCCTGTCAGAGACTTTATTTTCGACGCCGGGCTTGGGCCGGCGATCTCAACAACGAGCTTCTTGACACCCTTGGATTGGTTAACTAGGTCCTCTATGGCTGAATCGGCGACCAATCGACCTTTATCGATAATAATTACGCGCCCGCAAGTGCTTTCTACCTCCTGCAAGACATGCGTGCTCAGCACAACGGTGCGTTTTTTACCTATATCTTTAATAAGCTTGCGTATTTCTACTCTTTGATTTGGATCAAGACCCTCAGTTGGTTCGTCCAGAATCAATATTTGGGGCTCGTGAAGAATTGCTTGCGCGAGGCCGACGCGTTGTCGATAACCTTTTGAGAGTTCCCCGATCGGGCGATAAAATACATCCTGGACACCGACTTGTTCGACAATATCTTTTAGCGGAGCATCGTCTCTGCCCAGGCCTCGTAGCTGGGCTGTAAACCGGAGGAAATCCCGGACAAGCATCTCTTCATATAAAGGATTATTTTCGGGCAGATATCCGATCAGGCTCTTTGTGGCTGAAGTGTCTTCGCTGACATTTATTCCGTCTATCTCAACAACGCCTGTGTCCGGGGCTAAAAACCCGGTTATCATCCGCATTGTCGTGCTTTTTCCCGCACCGTTTGGCCCGAGAAAGCCGACTACTTGGCCCTGGTCTATATCGAGTGTAATATCGTCGACTGCCTGGGTTGAACCAAAATTTTTACTGATATTTTTCAACTTAATCATTGCAGAACCATTTTATAAACTAAAATCACATAATTATCAAGATTGGCGTAATGCGCCATTATACAGCGAACGCATCTCCGACAGACCGAAAAGATGCTAAAATATTCATAATTGACGCGGAGGACTGGATTTTAGGTGCTGGGAAACGAAGAAAATAACGAACCATCGGGAGACAAGAAACCGGACAAGCCACCCGTGTTGATACTTTTAATCATCGCAGTCATTATCTTTGGCACGATGTTCGCCTTCATGTATCTGGAAAACCTGAACCCTGAATGGCTGCGACCAACCGGCTAACGCACGAGGCTTCTTCGACAACACTACTATCTCTAGAAATTTATCGCTTCTTTGTTTTTATTTTCCGTAGTTTGTGGAATATACACAATCGTTATGTCTCTTGAGCCTTTGGCCCCAATAAGGAGTTTCAGCATGAAATCGGTCATAAAGATCATGGCCTTGGCCTTGTCTGTCTTCGCGCTAAGCACTTGGGTGCCCAATGAGGCCTTGGCAGAGGATATCGTCTTTTCACACCCGACCGGGAAAAGAATTCTCTCTGAAAGCCCTGACTTTCCAACGCAGAGGTTTTCAGACCCCTGGAACATGAATAGCCGCCTTGATCTTTCACGTGGAGAATATATGAATCAATTAAAGAATGTCAGGTGGAAAGGAGGCCGATTCACTGCCACGACAACCGGGGGAGACCCGGCTGTTCATCCGCTCTTCCCCGGATACCTGGGTAATTTACCCAATGGTCGCGATGGAATAATAAACCGGATTCAGGCCTCAAAATACAATAGATTCAGCATCAGAATGTACTCCAGCCGCCGCACTTCCGCTCAGCTATTTTGGTTCTATAACCAAACCTGGGATGATTTTGGCGTGGTCACTTTCGTAGTCGAGCGCGGTTGGGGCACGTACATTGTTAACCCCCGATCAACCGGAGCCTGGAGAAGAAAACCGATTGGGCTCCGGCTTGACCCGACTTCGCGCAAAGGGGTCAAGTTCAGCATCGATTGGATGAGGTTATATCAGCAGAAAAAAACTCGCGTAAAAATTGCCTGGCGGGACTCGTCCCCGGGACAGGTCGTCAATATTTACGTCGATAACGACAAAAACCCCAACAATGGCCATCTCGGGCTGGTTAAGACCACCACGAGCCGATCGAGCAGTTTGGTAAGGTGGGACCCGTCGCCATGGCCCAGAGGTATCTACTATTTCTACATAAAGAAGAGCGGTCAGGCGGCTGTCTATTCCAAACGCGTCAAGATCAACGCGGTGCCGCTGACGATCATCGTGGACCCCGATGATAAAGGGGGCCAGGACTACGCTAAAACTTTTAACGGCAAAAGATGGAATATGAGCGGGCCCCAAGATATCGAACAAGTCAGGGACATCAGAGACATTAGCTTCTCGAACGGAATCATGTCCGGCATAAGCGTGAATGGTGATGGGTTTTTCCATCTGCCGGTGACGACACCGATCGATACTAATCGATATCACCGGCTGACATTCCGTTTCCGCTACGAAGGAGCATTCGACTACGGCCTTGGGACCATGAGCCGGTTTATTTGGAGCCCCGACCATAATGACCTGAGTAAATATCAAACCATTAAAGACATCGTCGTCTACCCGGGCTGGACAACCTATGTCATCGATTTAAAAAAAGCCGCGTTGTCGTCAGGAAACATCGGCTGGAACGGCCAGATGACTGATTTTAGGTTCGATCCGCTCGAGGTGCCCCGGCCCCGGCGATTCTTCCTGGACTATGTCCGGTTGGCCGCCGATGATCAAGCGGATAGATTCTTTATTATTAAATGGCGCGACGCCAAGAAAAAACGTCGTCCGACGCTGGTAAACATCTACTTTGACAATAATCGCAGCGGGTTCAACGGCATCCGGATAGTCAGCAACAGAAAACAGAGGTCCGGCGTGAACCGGTACACCTGGAACACGTCCAGGGTTCCCGCGGGCTCATATTGGATATACACAGTCGCCAAAGATGGCGTTAGCACCTCTCGTCGCTACAGCAAAGGCCCGCTGCTCATTACCCACTAATTATTTGATTCTACTATCTAGTGTTTCTCAAATTGAGCGCCGTCCGTAGTCACATGAAATGGGTTTCTCGCGATAGAGTTGCCCAAACCCACAACCGGGTGCGACTTAATTAGAGAGGCCAAAAGCAAACCCGAAATCTTGCGTAAATCATATAGGCACAACATAGTGCATCTTTTGGTATAACATTCAAAGTCAGCGTGAAATTCCCAGGCCGCCCAATCTTCATCCCGGGCGCGATCAATCAGCTCAGAAGCATCACTCACGACGGCCAGGCCTTCCCACCCTTTCTTCTTTGCTGTTTTGAGGGCCTCCTCCAAGCGACGCACGAGCTGATCGATATCCCACCGGCCTTCACTGAAAAAGAAATTTTCCGGCTCGATGCTGATGATCTGCTCTGTCCGCAGATATTGACCAACATTTAGATTGAGTTCTTGCACAGTTACGAGGATCTGTTCCCTGACGGCCTCGGTCACCACAAGCAAACATTGTTTTCTCCGGACCAGCGCCTCACCCAGGAACTGGTTGATAGTAGCCAACCGTTCCTTATCAGTCTCATAAAGCCAACACAGGTGCCTGGATTTCTGGATAATCTCCGGGCTCTCGACCCAATCCGGACTATTCTCACCGAGTTCTTTTTCCATACTCCATATTTTAGTCTACCTCTACCCAACATGAAACCGCGGCCAACACCTTCCCCTTGTTTGACATACTAAATTCTGCTGCTATCATGTGTATTTCCAGTTTGAATTCTGACCGGTGAATCCCAAGATGCAGGCTGGTCTTCCAGGCCAAACACTGATCAGAAGACTCAACCGTCACAAAACCATAACGAAAGGGGACGTTCGAATGAGACGGGGAATCTCAATAACACTATTCACCATAATGGCGCTTTTCGCTCTCCACATAGGTCCGGCGGCAGCCGCGACTCCGGTAACAGGTAAGGTGATCATGATCGACGCCGGTCACGGCGGTTTTGATCCGGGCGCTATTAATCCGCGCACCGAGGCCGCTGAAAAATGGATTAACCTGGCCGTTGTTCACAGGCTAAAAGACAAGCTTGAGCTCGACGGGGCTAAGGTTCTTTTGACCCGCATAGATGATCGTTTCTTGTCACTATCTGAGCGGGCTGATCTTGCCAATATGCTAAGACCGGAAGTGTTTATCAGTGTCCATCACAACAGCGCCGCGAGCCCGATTTCCAACGGGACTGAAACCTATTGGACACACAGTAGCTCATATGCTCTGGCTGATTCTTTGAATGCCAACCTTGTGAGTAATATGCAGACAGCTAACCGAGGCGCGCAAAACCGGAATTTGGCTGTGACCCGACTTACAAATATGCCGGCGGCATTGACGGAGGCATCGTTTATCACAAGTGACGCTGAGTCTAGTGCCTTCATAAACTTGGATCGTGTCGAGCAGGAGGCAACAGGACTTCAGCAAGGTCTCCTCAACTACTTCTCTAACCGCGGTTAAGAGCAGGGCGCGAATTTATTTGCCTACGCGTATTTGCTAAAGGGCCGCCTTTAGCTACAATGAATTCGTGCCCAATAACAACTCAGAGCCCCTAACATACGACGAAGCCGGCGTCACTGCCGCCAACGAAACTTCCGGCATGAAAGACTTGCTTGGTTTTGTCAAAAAGACTTTTAGCATTCGGCCCACCTCACTGGAGCTAGGCTATTTTGCCAGTGTCATCGATATCGGCGACGGCAAGGGCATCGCCATCTCAACCGATGGCGTCGGGACAAAAATCCTGGTCGCGGAGGCTTGTGAGAAATATGACACCATCGGCATAGACTGTATAGCCATGAATGCCAACGATATTATTTGTGTCGGAGCGCGACCACTATCACTAGTGGACTACATCGCCGTCCAGACAATGGATGGGACTCTCCTGGGTGAGTTGGGCAAAGGGCTTTATGAGGGCGCCGCGCAGGCCCGGATCAACATCCCCGGCGGAGAGATTGCGCAGTTGAGCGAGATGGTCACGGGACTACATCCCGGCTCAGGTTTTGACCTGGTCGGTACATGTGTGGGCACTGTTGATCTGGACAAAATCATAGTGGGACAAGACCTTGAACCGGGGGACATAATTGTTGGCATCGCGTCAAGCGGCCTACACAGCAACGGGTTCACGCTCGCCCGGCGCGTTCTTTTCGAAAAAATGGGGCTGGACGTAACCTCGCGTCAGACTGGTCTTGACAGAACAGTCGGAGAAGATCTGCTCGAGCCGACCAATATCTATGTACCTGAAGCAATGGAACTCCTTGAAGCAGGAGTCAAGATAAAGAGCTTCGCGCACATTACCGGTGATGGTCTGCTGAACTTGACCCGGACGAAAGCAAAAGTCGGCTTCCGGATCACCGACTTACCGGATATACCGCCAATTTTCACCGTTATCGCCGAGGGTGGCCCGGTAACACCGGGGGAAATGTGGAGTGTTTTCAATATGGGCATCGGTTTTTGCGTGATCGTTGACGCTGATGATCTATCAAAAACCCTTGAAATCACAGGACGCCGATATAACTCTCAATTAATCGGTCACGTGACAAACGATCCCCGGCAACGCGTTCATATTGAACCCTATAAGCTCGTCGGTTCCCCGAAAACTCCTTTTTGCGCTGAATAGATAGCATCGTAGTTTATGCCCCTTTAATAAAACCTATCTCCATGCGTTTGACAAATGGGTTTAGGGCGCTATACTTGCACCTGCTGATCTTTAAACCTGCAGGTACGAATTGAAGAAAAGCATTTTCAAACATAAGGCGCCGCACCTTAAGCTTTAGGCAAGGAGGGCCTTCCAGCTGGCTCGCACGTCGGAGCCGAAAATCCAAGCTTGTCGGAACGGATTGACTTTGCTCTGGGCTGAGTAGCGGAGAACGCCGCAGTTAGACACATTAAGGAGTGATAGTATTAGTATTTGGAAGACAACATATTGGCAAAAAATAACCAAAACAGCTAGTCGGCTTTACGAGGCAGAACGCGCACTTTTCACTCACGTTCTCACATTTATTGTCCTTCTGGGACTGGTGGGATCAGCCGGCTATATGGACACAAGATTTCAGCCGAAAGCAGCCCGAGCCGGCTTAGTAAACACGGTCAGCGGCCAAGCTAAGCCAGAGAGCTTTCCCGAGGAATCACAGGCACAACCAGAATCACAGACACAACCGGCACCGGAGACAGAGTCGGTCGTCAGCGAGCCAGAACCGGATCCGGATCTTCCTCCCGCGCTCACACACGGCACGGAGAACTCGAATTCAGAGTTGGTGCGTAGATTTGACGCCTATAGAACTTATATCTTTCAGCGATATCGCGTTGTTCTGGAAATCCGCAGTGGTTACAGAAGCTCAGCAGAGCAAGCGGAGCTTTTCAGGACCCTACCCCCGGGCCGGGCTAATCCACCGGGTAAATCAAATCACGAAAAAGGCGAAGCTCTTGACTATACAAACTATGGCCCGGAATATAATCAGCATCTGGCTATGTTTGGCCTCAAATTGCCTTTTCCCGGAAAAGAAGATTGGCACATAGAAAGAACTGAAGTTAATACATATAACTAGTTAAATACAGCTAAGATCAGCCTTTAATGATTCAAAAAGCAGCCCGATCGCTTGTATAGCGATGGGGCTGCTTTCTATTCATCGAGCTAACTAAAATCACGCCCCGACGAGTAGTCGTTTCAATGACCAAAACATTGGGTATTGGGGAAGTGAGGTGATCTTGATGAAGCCAAGACGTTTTTTTCTGTTCGCGGTACTTTTTCTAACTATCTTCGCGCTCGGCAATTCATCGGCGTACGCAGCCAAGTTCGTCTCCAATGACCAAGTTAATTTGACTAGGAACATCCATGATGACGTTTACATCGCGGCCGGAGACATCACTATAGACGGTGATATCGACGGCAATCTCGTTGTTGTCGGCGGCAATGTCGTGGCCAATGGCGACATCAACGGCGACCTTTTTGTCGTCGGCGGCAATGTCGCCGTCAACGGCAATGTTAATCACACCGCTTGGGTCACAGGCTGGTTGATCACCCTCAACGGCGATATCGAACGCGACCTGTTTTTCGGCGGCGGGACTGTCAGCCTAACCAAGAAATCAGTTGTGTCAGGCGATGTTGTGGCAGCCGGCGGCAACTTTATCTCCCGCGCCAGGATTCAAGATGACCTGATAGGTGCGTTCGGGAACGCGACTATCGACGGCCCTGTCGGCGGCGACGTTAAGATTGCAGTAGACAAATTGACCGTCGCCAAACAGGGGAATATCGGGGGAGATCTCAATTACACGAGTTCGAAAAAGGCAAAAATCTCACCGCGCGCGAATATCGCAGGCGAAACCACACGCCGTAGACCGCCAAAATCAAGCTCTGGCCTGACGGGCGCGAATCGAACCTTGCTCCGAGTCCTTCTATGGCTGTGGTCTCTAGCTTCCATGTTGGTCATTGGAATAGTCTTGTCGTGGCTTTTCCCAGGGAGCCTCCGGAGCGTTGAGGCGACTCTAGCGGAACGAACATGGCCATCTTTAGGAATAGGCTTCGCAGCTCTTTTTCTCACGCCTATCGCAGTCCTTATCGTGATGTTTACAATCATTGGCGTTCCGCTGGCGCTGATCGTTTTGATCCTTTACGTTATTGCGATATATATCTCGCAAATCTATGCCGCCACCGCTGTTGGTTCCATGATCGTTGGAAAAGATCGCTGGGTGGGGTTGAGCGCCATTCTTGGAATTATTCTATTGTCAATCGTCAAGGTCATTCCCTGGATTGGCGGGCTCATCGGCTTTTTAGCTGTTCTGTTTGGACTAGGCGCCATGATCTTATCAGCCTGGCGCTACCACGCGGGTAAGACGAAAGAACAGGTGGCCGCCTAGATTTTTGTCTTTTCTGGTCTACCAATATTAAGCATTGAGCCTGTCCAATATCCGCCGTATTTTTTCTGCAGCTTTTGGGCGGTTTTTAGCGGATTCGCGTAAATCTTATTTTCGTTATCTATCCATATTTTCATCTTTTCGGCTAGCGTGCTCTCGATATTTCTTCCATCCATTGAGGCGTCCATTAAGATAAATCGGGGCTTAAGCTGGGCCACGCGATTTAAGTCCCTCTGGCTCAGCGCGTCTTTTGTGTTGTCAAACAAAGTCTAGTCGGCGAATACTCCTAAGAATTCTGAGTGAAAATCGGCAAGCTCACGAGTCGGGGCAAGACCATCGAGCTCATCTTTAAAATTTATCATCAAGGCAGACAGCCGATCTAGCTGCGCGATAGCCTCAATCGGAGTGGCCGGCATTTTTTGCCTAATGCTTTTTAGCTCCGGGTTATACCTATCTACTACTACTATAAGGCTCTTCATATAGTTAATGTTGTTGGATAACACGACTGTTGACGCTCTGGAAGACCTCAACATCTCCAGCAAATCAGTCTTTATGCGGACCGTCTCTTTCGAAGCTCTGACGGCTTCAACAATTTTTATATTTCTCTCTGTCTGCTCTTGATATGTTCTAAGCTCATCGCCCAACTTGTCAGACCCCCTGATCAACTTTTGTCTTTCAACCGGATCGTAAAAACCGACCCTTTGTTTATGAGCGTCTTCAAGAAGTGTCTTTATCCTGATACTGCTCTCATACTGATCGACAATGATTGGCTGGACGGCAGAGAGAAAATTCTTTATCTCAAGTCGGGGTTCCAAGTAAACAAACCATAAAGACAGGGCAGTAATACCGACAACCAAAGAACTGCCAAAAACAATTACCGAAAGACGCTTCATAAAAAATATTTCCTTCCCGTGGAGGACGCTTTGATACCGTGTTTCTAGCATTTAAGCTGCAATAATAGAGGTCTTGTTATCGTTGAGTCAAGAAGCGGGCTGCAATTAAGCAGAGTAAGAGTTTAGTCAGATGGCGGTTCCGAGACAAGCTAGTTTTACGAGCCGACAGCAGCTGGTTTCTTAGCGCAAAGTCACATTATTTTGTTACAATAGTTAAGTAATGGCTGAGCTGTTTCCAAACGAACGCAGAAAAAAGACGACTTTGCTCGCGGTAACGCTGGCTCTTTTTGTTTTCTTGATAATATTGCTCTCACTCTACCAAATGATGCGGAATACAGTGGATATCCCCGAAGACACATTCGTCAGTATCGGCGGGCCTGCCTCAAACACGCTAAGACGGCCTCTGGCTGCCATGGCCGTGGGCAACCGGATCTACGTTGCCGATGGTTTGGACAAAGCGATAAAAGTTTTCACGCTAGATGGACGGCTAGTTTTTAAATTCAGCGGAGGAGGGCGGCTGGACGCGAAAGATACCGCTCTTGATTATCCCGCTTCTATGGCTTTGAGTCCGAACGGTCTAATATATGTCGCCGACGCCAATGCCGGCAAAATCGTCATATTTGACAAGGGCGGACGCGCCCGGCGAAGTCTCGATCTATCGAAAAAATGGAAGGGCGCCAAACCCATCGCCGTCGCCTTTGACAAGGCTGGAAACCTCTATGTCAGCGAAGCAATATCGGGTAAGGTTCTTGTTTTTAATAAAAAGAATCGCTTTGTCAAGGAATTTGGGCGGGGCAAGCTCAAGTTTGCTAACGGCATAGTCGTCGACGACAAGCGCGGTCGGATTTATGTAGCGGACACGAACAATATGAGAATATTAGTCTTTAACAGAAAAGGCGAGGCGATCAAAGAATTCAAACCCGCGGGCGGAAAAACGTTCTTTCCGCGAAGCGTCGCTCTTGACAAAGATGGTCGCCTGATCGCAGCCGACACCCTAAACGGGCGGATATTGTTTTTCGACAAAAATGGACGCCAAACTAATCAAGTGTCAAAGCTGCCGGAAAGTGAACCGTTCTTTTTGCCGAACAACATAAGGGTCTCAGGGGATAAGCTAATAATCGCGGATCGTGGGCTCTCGCAGGTATTTATCGTCAACCTAAAATCACTAAAAAGTTTCAAAGCGAAGTAAGAGACTCCTCTACATGTCGCCGGCGGCCGATAACGTTCATTATGAGTAAATCCATGTTAAGACCTAAAAAGAGCAGCTACATATCACCGGCGGGAGGCTCATAGCTCCTATTATTATGAACTTCCCCGTGACACGTTAAGTTGCATGAACGCTGTTTGCTGCTCGTGTCATAGCGCCACCTGGGCTTCGAGAAGTCATTTCCCTCGGGCGTGGACGAGAAATTGACCAGCCGCGATGTCGGCAGCACGCTTGTGGGCGGCGGGCCGCTGGTGTAATTAGTGCTGTTGACCGTGTAAATTGTGTTTAACGGCTCCTCGTTGCTGTGGATGTTCATATGACAATCTTTGCACCAGGCTACATTTTTGTCCTCAACGTGCAGCCAGTGGAGATTTGGACGGTTTCCCTGTATATAATTGGTCCTGGCGCCCTCATCATACTCCCTTTCGCCGACCAGCATGAACTCATCGTGACACATGAAGCAAAGGGCGAAATTGTTGCTGTTGTAATTATTGGGCTCGCCCGTACCGGTCGAAAAATAGTTGGCCCGCAAGATCTTCGTTTCCGTGGAACCGTGCGGACCAAGAGGCTTTGAGCCGGTATAGTTGGCCACAGGACCCTCCGCGCCGCCGGTTTCATCGCTATTATGACAATCTGTGCAACCCAGCTTTGAGCTTGTAGTCAACCCCCCTAAAAGCTGCTGGTTCAGATTAGCCGATGTATTGTGGCCTGCCCCCTCCACCGGGTGAAATGATGAATTGTTAAGATTGAATTCAAGCGCTGTATTGGGTGAACCACCCGGGCGAGTTGTGTAACCTGAATGGCACTTGAAGCAGAGCTGGTACTCTTTGGTGATGGGATTGGCGGCCCAGTAGGCCGGTTCGGTTCCGGCGGCGGCGTTCGTCACGCCGACCCCGGCTACACCCTTGATCGGCGGCCCGGCCTGGTTGGTGCCCCCGGCCCGTGTGCCGGCTTTAGCCAGATGAACATCGTGGCAGTCGACGCACTCGGCGTGACGGTTTGAATTACCCAGGTCCGTCGCGTCTTCCGTGTCAATGTGGCGATCTGATATGGCCAGCGGCATCTTGGATGTTTTGTCGAACTCCGCCTTAATGTTCGGGGCGCTTTCAAAACCGACCAGTTTGGTCGCTTGGTGGCACTGGTAGCACAGGTTTTCTTCCTTGGAAGTGCTGGAGCTGTCATCATAATAAAAATCCCAAACACCGGTCGAGGTGTTTTCATAGGAAAAAGCCGCGAGCCTTTGATTCTTGGAGGCATGCGGGTGATGACAGGTTTGGCAAATTACTGAATTATTGAAATGTGCCGCGGTGCTTTCCTTAAAAGCGCTCTTGTCCCATCCGACAAAAAACGGATAACTAGTCGTATCCATAAGCGGAAAGGCAATTGTATATGGAACCAGAGAAAGAGCACTGGCGCCGGCGGTCGGCAGGGCGCCCCCTTTGTGGCAACTGATACAAAAATTGACGTATGTCGTGGCCACTCTTGTGTTGTCTTTCCAGAGCTTAAATACGTTAAATGGATCGATCAACCTGACCAGAAAATCTGACCATTGGGTACCGCGCTGGCTGACCATCGGATTATGGCAGCTTGTACATTCCACCCTGGCCCCCGTAAGTCCATCTTTGGTCGTCGCCGTTCCTTCCGGATAATAACCGTCCGGCGTCAGCGTGTCTGTTGAGATAACGGCATGACGCGAGACCGTTGTTGATGAATCAAACTGCTGCTGTATATACCAGCCGTTTTTACTGGTCGTGGGTGTTTCTGCCGTGGAGCTGTGACATCTGAAACACTGGTTTTCCTCGGCTATTCTGGTTAAATAAAAGGGTGATCCATAAAGCGGCGTGCTCCCGTGGGGGCTATGGCATTTTGTGCACTGGATAAAGGTATCTTCAGAATATAAAATCGACTCTGTGGTCGCATGGGCGGAATCGGCCCATTGACTTTCAATATTATAATCACTGCCGGTGCCGTCATGACACGTAAAGCATATTTCAATTTCCGGCATCTTGCGAAAAAGTTTCGTGCGCGCCGGGGAATTGTGTAATTTGTGACATACCCGGCATTTGTTGGAAATGTTCTCAAATTCATAATGGGTCACCAATTTTCCAGAGACGGTTGCAGTTGCCAAATTACTGATTGGGCCCTCCAGGCCCTCTCCGTTCACAGCTGAGACCGCATAAAAATAGTCCTCACCGGAGATCGGATCATCATCAACATAACTGAGCAAATTACCTATCCGATTAATGCCGGTGGCGCTGGTGTTTTTGGTAGCATTCGTGAAAAACTCAATCGACCTGTAGATAACGTGCTCGCTTATGCCGGTTTCAGGGTCGCTCGCCGCCGACCAAGCCAGATCGACCTGGTTGGGGGTCGAGGTGCCGGCCGTTAACGATGTCGGCGCCGAAGGTGGAGAAAAGTCAGCCGCCAATACAAAATCCGGCGCTCCGGCAACTAGAATCGTCAATACAAGCAACCCGACAACCCCAATGCCTTTCGCGCTGATCAAATGGGTTTGTTTCATAAATCATTATTCTCTATCTGCTTCCAATATGCCCGCCGATTTTACCATATGAACACATGTTTTTCAATTGACTTGCGGGCGCTCAGACGTGTTTATGTCGAGGCCATGGACTTACTTTTGCGCCCAGACTGCGACTCTGTTGTTTAGGCGGTCGGCGATGAAAATTAGGCCCGTGTCTCTGTCTATGAATATTGAGTTGGGATAAGCCAAATTGCTCTCATTTTTCTGTCCCGACCCATAGGTGAAGAGAAATCGATGATCTGGACTGAAAACATAGACTCGGCTTTTTAGAGCATCAACAACGTGGATGCGCCCTAGTCTGTCGATCGCCAGCCCCCGGGGCAGAGAGAACTTTTCCTTCTCTGGCGGCTTCAACAAGCTCAGGTATTTCCCTTTTTTATTAAAAACCTGGACCCGGCCATTGTTTGAGTCCGCGACATAGATCGTGCCGTCACCAGACCGGACAGTCGCGTGGGGGTATTGAAACTTAGCCGGCGCGACTCCCGGCCCCCCGATCTTTCTCTTTAGGTCGCCTCCGAGTGAAAAAGTTTTAACGGTTTGATCTCCAACGTCAGTGACATAGATAAGTCCGTCGGCATAATTGAGCCCAACGGGATTAATCACTTTTCTTAGTCGCGAGCTATTGGCGCCGTCGACTGGCGTTATCTGCCGCGGAAAGAAGTATTTGAAATCACCTTTGGCATCATATACGAAAATTCTGTTTTTCTTAGGGCCCGCACTAACATATATGCGCCCAAAACGATCGAGAATCACAGCCCGGGGAGACAAGCCCGCGTTGTTTTTCGTCTTGTCCGCTAATTTGAGGCTCCATTCCACACGACCCTCTCTGCTTGTGATGACAACCCGGCCATCAGCCGCGATATACAACCGGCCCCCGGCGACAAAGACGCCCAGAGGATTGGTGATTCTACCGGACCGATCTTCTGCAATTGGATAAAGAAAGCGGGGAGGAATCTTTAGTAAAGTCGGCTGATGCCGCTGATAATAGTCCCGGCTGGCCAAAGTATAAAAGATAGCTAGTGCAGCCACCCCGACGACACAAATAACTAGCACCGTTCTGAGAAAGGCCTTTTTGCTAATCCCTCTCAACTCCTGCCAGGCCTTTCTTTGCCTCTGTGTAATCGGGAATATAGCGTAGCGCTTCCTCGTAATGTTGTTTGGCCGGCCCCTTATGACCAAGACGTTGGTATGAGTTCGCGAGATAATAGTGAGCGTCGGCGAGAACCGGATTAATCTTAACAGTCTTTTCCAAATATTTGACCGCCGTCTCAAACCTCTTATCCCCGTGAGCAATCAAGCCAAGTTGGTAGTAGGCCAACCCTTCCGAAGGTTTGGCCTTTGCGGCTTTCTTGAACTGGGTGATAGCCCGCTGTTTTTTCCCGTCACTGAGATAGACAAGCCCAAGCTGAAAAAGTCCGTCCCAATATTTTGGCCTCATCTTCAGTACTCGATTTAATTCATCTGTGGCCATTTTCGTCTTGCCCAAGCGCACATAGATTTTCGCGGCCGCTACACGAGTTTCAACATCCTCGGGTTTTTTTTCAAGTCGTCCCTGATAACTAGCCAGCTCGCGCTCAAGCCCCGACCGAATCAACGGCACGGGCGGGTAAGCACGCTTGATAGTTAGTCCGCCCAGGACAAAGAACGCCACCAAAACAAGGATGGTTGCGACCGCGAAGAAGCGATTAACCTGGCTATGTGTGTTTTTAGAAACTGTTGCCGAGTCTGTCGGCTCAGAACTCCGATTAGGCGCAGACATCGTTCTGCGCTGCCGTGACAGCGTCATCCCATCGTTTAATAAGATAAGGTTTTTGGTCCTCAAACACCCTCGCTGTTTTTAGCACGGCTTCTTCAGCTTGGACATATCCCATTACCTCTGTTGCCAATACAAACGCGGCTGTCCGTCCAAAAAAGAGTGCCTGAAGGGTGCCCAAGACCTGTGTTTTTTCCAGATTCTGACTCAAATTGAAGGCAACCGCGTGGTCATAGACGGCGCGCGCCCAGATATCGACCGGGAATTCAAAAACGTCTTCTTTGTTGACAGGTTTGAGTTTCGCTATTTCCGCTAGTGTTTCCGGGGCCAGGATTTGAGACAAAACTTCCCAATTGTTATCGAGACCCTCATGAAAACTGTCGAGCAGCCCTCCCAGATTAACGGCGAATGGTTCCGGCTCACAAGGCGCGCTGTCTCCAAATATTTCAACCGTGTTGCTGTTTTTGACTTCATGCCAATTGATCTCGTATTTCTTCATCAATTCAAAAGCCGTCCCGATTACTTCATTAAACATCGGCCCAATATCAGACCCAGGGTCCTTCTGGTCGTGCAGCTTAATCCCCATACTTGACTGACATATCCGGAAGCCTTCACATATGGCCATCGTCGTCATCCAGATATCAATACCGAACTTGGCGATGTCGGTCTGCCAAATATCCTGGTGGGCAAAGATCTTCGCTAAACTACCGCTAAGCGCGAAATCACCCCCGATTGGTTGCCTGATTACTTGCCCGTACAGAGCACTAGTAAGGGGATACGCAATCGAGTTAGTAATAGTGCCGTCATATTTATACCTAAAATAATGAGGAGTGACAAAACCATAGTTGTGCTTGTATATCGGGTCTCCCAGCAGATGTACCCATTCCGGCGTTATGCTGCGCAGATCTGAATCAACGACAATGCATACTCTGACATTCAGTCTGTCCGCTATTTCAAATATTGTGTGAAAAGCGCTGCCTTTGCCCGATTGACCCTGGTAGGCCGTGATAATCTTATCGATTTCCCTTGGGATCGGGGTCCTTCTCACAGCCTGCTGCGTATTGTCTTCAGAACCGCCGTCGGAATTTACAATGACAGCTTTGAGCTTGGGAAAGTACTTCGTCAATCCCTCGCTCACAGTTTTTACCACGTTGACTATCGTTGTCTCGTTCCTAAAGCTGGGGATTCCAACAAGAATATCAGCCTGACCAATCCCGGCAATCTGATCGATGACCTGTTGGTGAAGGATACTCTTTGATTTTGTCATTGAAGTCTCACTCTTTTTCATCGATAATTTTAATATACTGTGCTCGCGGCATAATTTCAATCTGTCCCCGCGCTTTGCGTTTCGACAGACACGAAAACCAGCAAACCTGGTGAGACCGTAGGCAGATGTTTGGCCGTCAACATTTTTATGTTTGAGGCGCTGTCTGTCATAAAAGATTCTTGTGTGGAAAAGTAGATGATAAGAACCCGGTTGACAAAAAACCACAAATCCCGCCTACGCCCACTGCTCAGGGGCGTTAAGGTTGTCTATACGGACCTTGATAATACTTTGCTTGGCCCCGGTGGCTCCATCTTCGCCGCTCCCGACCAAAGCTTTAGCATAAAACCAGCGGCTTCTTTGATGAAGCTCCTCGAGTCCGGGGTGGATGTTGTGATTGTGTCAGGTCGTAATGTAAACCAGTTGAGAGAAATTTCCCGCCTGTTGGGTCTTCGTAATTACATTTCTGAGCTGGGGTGCTTGGTTTCATACAGCGGCACTCACGAGATTGTCCGAAATTATGATTTCCCTGTGCCCGTTGGCAAAACTCTTCACGAGGCCATCTCCGCGAGCGGCGCGCCCGCTTTTCTGTTAAAGAATTTCGGCGATCGCTTAGAATATCACAAGCCTTGGTCTGAAAATCAAACTTGCACCCACCTTTTGAGAGGTCGGGTCGACGTCGAAACCGTCAACAACCTGCTCCAGTCCTCGGGGTTTGAGGGTCTTAGGGTTGTCGATAACGGAGGTACCCGGTCTGCTGGAAACCTTCACCTCGATCAAGACGCGCGTGTTTATCACCTTTTGCCTACGACCACCAGCAAAGCTTCCGCGATCCGTGCGGACCAGGCTAAAAGAGGCTTAAGACTGGAAGAAACGATCGCTATAGGAGATTCACTCGCTGATATTGAGATGGCTGAGACAGTGGGAGCTTTTTTCATGGTCGCTGACGGCGTATCGGAAAATCCCCAACTTAAGAGTGAGCTTGATTCTCACGAGAATACTTTCTTAACATCTAAAAACATGGGATTGGGCTGGTCGGAAGTGGCAGACCTAATCGTGCCCGAGCCGGTGCCCGGCGAGAAAAATACTTAAGACCCTTTTCGCTGCCGCTGTTATCAGTTTGGCGGCGTCTTCTTCCGCTTCAGCGCCTGTCATAGGCCGCGCGCAAATGGGTGCGGCCGCGAGTATCCCGTGTTTTTGAAGTTCGACAGTCCCTACATCAATTGACCCGACAATAGCGACAGTGGGTATGTCCAGAGATTTCGCGATGCCGGCAACGCCGTACGGGGCCTTGCCCCGGAATGTCTGCTTGTCCAGCCGCCCCTCACCGGTTATCACTAAATCGGCGCCGGTCATCCTGTCCGACAACTCAACCACTTCACTAACGACATCCACGCCCATGCACAACCTGGCGCCGGCAAACGCGACTAAACCCGCGCCGAGGCCACCGGCAGCTCCAGCTCCAGGCATATCGTGCACATCGAGACCAAGACTTGCCTTTATCGTCTTTGATAGACGACGGAGCCCTGCGTCAAGCATTTCCACCTGCGCTTGCGTCGCGCCTTTTTGTGGCGCGTATTCAAAAGCAGCGCCTCTTTTTCCATATAGCCCGCTGTCAACATCACACGCCGCCAAGACCTCTGTTTCGCCAAGACGTGAGTCCATTTTGCCTAACGACAATTCACGCAATTGGGAAAGCTCTCTTCCGCCACGTTTAAGCGGCCGGCCGCGCAAGTCTGTGAAACGCGCCCCCAACGCTTGGGCCATTCCACAGCCCCCGTCTGTAGTAGCGCTGCCACCGAGACCAATAATCAGTCGGCGGCACTTTCTGTCCAAGGCTGCCAAAATAAGTTCACCAGTGCCATATGTTGTTGCCTGCATCGGACGATTTCTGCCAACTGCTAGGCTAATGCCGGAGGCTGCCGCCATCTCAATCGCTGCCGTCTTTACACCGTCTGGACCGGTAAAAACCGTAAACTGGGCGGCTATGGATTGGCCGAGCGGACCCGTTACCTCCCGGGTAATTTTCCGTCCGCCCCTAGCCGTTGTAATTGCGTCAACCGTCCCTTCTCCACCATCGGCCATGGGAATCGAGTCGATCTCAACATCTGGAAGTACTTCTTTGAGCCCTTTTATAACAGCTTTAGCTACATCTTTCGCCGACAACGATCCCTTAAACTTATCGGGCGCGACGATAATCTTCATTGGCGTTTGTTCTCTATGGCTGGAGAACAGCTTGCTGGGCCCCGTAGCGCATTTACGGCCTGAGCGAGATATTCAGACACACTCTTAGGAGCGGACACTCATATTTCTTGGCCGGCAGCCGATGACGGAGGAACTATGACCTCAACGAAACTTTCTTCTTCGATGTGGTCAAGTTCGTTTAGCATCTGAGAGAGAGGGACTATCTCGTAGCCTTTTTGACGGAGCTCATCTATGACCATGGGCAGAGCCGCAACGGTGTTTCCTCGATCTGCGCCCTCGGAGCGAATCAGAGAACCACTGTCATGGAACAAAATCACATCACCTGACTTGATGTGTCGAGTGACCCTTCGCAGAATAGTTTTTGGCGACGAGCCTCGCCAATCTTCGGCGCTGACTGTCCATAAAATGATCGTAAAGCCCATCTCGACAATCAGCTTTCTGGCGGCGTTCGAAATAATCCCCCGCGGGGGTCGAAAGAGCCTGGTTTTGATGCCAAGAATGCGCATCATCGCCTCGTCGGTCTGAGCAACTTCATTTTTAATCGTTTTTCTCGTAGCGGGCACCAGATTACGATGAGAATATGTGTGGTTGCCTATGTCATGGCCATCATTAAAAACCCGTTTGGCCACATCGGGGTATTTTTCCATATGTCTGCCGACCATAAAGAAAGCGGCTTTGACCTGCTTGTCCTTCAGTATGTCCAGTATACCGTTTGTATGCTCCGGATTCGGACCGTCATCAAAAGTGAGAGCTATTCGCGGATGATTCGCTCCCCTTCGCACAATCCCTTCTTGGGGACCTATACCGTGGTACTCGTAGTAGCTCACACCAAGGCCAACTAGCATTCCGCTGAATATCACCAGCGTAGGCAGATGCGCGCGAAAAACAAACCATTGAGCAAACCAATTGTTTGGAAAAGAGAAGTACGCAAACTCAAAGATCAATATCCCTAAGACTATTACCAGCTCATTTGGAATATACTTTTTTTGGCTCTGCACTAACCCCTCCTCGCCCACTTTTGACCAAAAACGTCCGCCGCATTAATCGACTTCCAGGAACCTCGTCTTGTTCAAACATCGCCCTGCCATCTCAAAAGCGCTTGTTGTTCAACAGTTTCAAACCTGTATATTAGCCTTTCTATGATCTCAGACTAGTTAAATATACTTTCACCAACTCGGGTTCTTTGATAATTGGCCCATTGCCGCAAGTCGGCAAGATAGATATTGTATACTCAGGGTGCCTTCCAAGCATTTATTAAGCGAGGCTTGCCCCACCCGTAATCCTTATCTTAAGCGCTTTTCCGGGATTTAAGCAAGGGGTAATAATGAATAGTGAATGACTTGAAAAACAGACAATGGCATGCGCTCGAATCTGACAAGGCGCTTGGCATTCTAAAGACAACAAGCAGCGGGCTGACCCCTGTTGAGGCCGCCCAAAGACTGTCCCGCTACGGCCCGAACGCGCTGGAAATTGTCGCGACAAAAACCGTGGCCGCTATGTTTCTGGATCAGTTTAGGGACTTTATGATCGTTATTCTGCTCGCGGCCGCCGTCATCTCCGGGCTTGTGGGCGAGGCTAAAGACACTATTGCCATCGTGGTTATCGTGATCCTAAACGCCGTCATCGGCTTCGTCCAAGAATTCCGCTCGGAACGGGCTATGGAGGCCCTAAGGAAGCTAGGGGCTCCCCGTGCGACAGTGATCCGGGTCGGCGACGCGCAAATTATCCCAGCAGCTGACTTGGTGCCGGGCGATCTTGTTTTGCTCGAAACCGGAATGGTAGTTCCGGCCGATTTGCGTCTCATTGACACGACAGCACTGAACATCAATGAGTCGTCATTTACAGGCGAGTCGGTGCCTGCGGAAAAATCTGAGAGCCCGATCCATGATGACCTGACTGTCATCGCTGAGCAGCGGAACATGGCTTTTTCCAGCACAATAGTCACATCAGGCCGGGGAACCGGGGTCGTAGTCGCGACCGGTGGAGACAGCCAGATCGGCCGTATTGCCGACCTGGTCCAAACCGCTGAACTAAAAACTCCTCTGCAAAAACGGCTCGCCCGTTTTGGGCAGACTCTGGCTTTGGCGGTCTTGGGCATCTCCGTAATTGTTTTTGTAGTCGGTATCATCCGGGGCGTAGATCCAACCCTTATGCTCCTAACAGCCATTAGCCTAGCGGTCGCCGCTATCCCCGAAGCCCTACCGGCCGTCGTCACGATTTCTCTGGCGATAGGGGCCCAGCAAATGGTGAAGAATCACTCTCTTGTGAGAAAACTCCCCGCCGTTGAGACCTTGGGGTCTGTCACTTTTATCTGCTCCGACAAGACCGGTACTTTGACCCAGAACAAGATGAAAGTTGAAGAAGTATATATATCAGAGCAGCTGCTAGAGATAGGCGGAACCGGCTACAACCCCGACGGGGAATTTTATGATCAAGCCGGCGAGCTAGTTAATACCAACTCTCTGCCGGCGCTGTCTCTTCTGCTCAAAGGGGCTATGGCCTGCAATAATGCGTCATTGCTGGTGACCGACGACGATGGCCCCAAGATCATCGGGGACCCGACCGAAGGCGCGCTTATTGTTTTGTCGATCAAAGGTGGCTTGAGCCGGGCTTCGATTGATAAGAATTTCATTCGGATCGGAGAAATCCCTTTTGATTCGGGCAGAAAAAGAATGACGACCATTCATCGCCTTCCTGATGGCACCTTTGTCTCGTTCACGAAAGGCGCCTTTGAAATACTCTTTCCTCGTGTGACAAGAATTTGGATGAGTGAGGGCGCCGAAGATCTTTCTGAAAAGCAGCGAGAGGATCTTTTGCAGATGAGCGAGCGCCTAGCCGGCAATGGATTGCGCGTCTTGGCCATATCAGGAAAATTCTGGGAACTTGAGCCATCCATTGAAGACGAAACACTTGAAGAGGGCTTGACCTTCATCGGACTCGTGGGAATTATGGATCCGCCGAGACCTGAGGCGATTGAGGCTGTCAGGCAATGTCGGGCCGCCGGGATAACCCCGGTGATGATCACAGGGGACCACCCGGCAACCGCCCGCACTATTGCCGAGCGATTAGCGATTCTTAAACCGGGTTCGCGTGTTGTCACCGGCGCAGAGCTTGAGGCCATGAGCTTGTCGGAATTTGAGGCTGTGGTGAAAGATGTGTCTGTTTATGCTCGGGTTTCACCCGAGCATAAGATTAAGATAGTCAAAGCCCTCCAGGATCGCGGCGACTTCGTTGCGATGACAGGCGACGGGGTCAACGACGCTCCGGCGTTGAAGTCAGCTGACATCGGGGTGGCTATGGGTATCACCGGCACGGATGTCGCCAAAGAGGCCTCTGACCTTGTTCTTCTCGATGACAATTTTACCAGCGTTGTTCAAGCGATCGCAAGTGGCCGCCGCATTTATGACAATATCAGACGCTTCATCAAATACACCATGACCTCAAACTCCGCGGAAATTTGGGTTATGTTTCTCGCCCCTTTCGCGGGTCTTCCAATCCCGCTCCTGCCTATCCACATTCTATGGATTAACCTGGTCACCGATGGACTACCCGGCCTGGCCCTGGCTGTTGAACCAGCGGAAATCGATATCATGACGCGAAAACCCCGTCACCCTCGGGAAAGTGTCTTCGCCCGCGGAATGTGGCAACACATTGTCTGGGTTGGTCTGCTGATGAGCGGCATCTCCCTTGCTTCTCTGGCCTGGGCCCTTAACAGCTCCGGCTCGAGTGGCAGCTGGCAAACTATGATATTTACTGTTTTGGCTCTTTCCCAAATGGGACACGCGCTGGCCGTCAGGTCTGAAACTGTCTCATTGTTTAAGCAGGGTCTATTTTCCAATCTGTTCTTGCTGGGCGCTGTCTTTCTGACCCTGGCCCTTCAATTGCTTATTATTTATACGCCGGCCCTTCAATCAATTTTCAGAACACAACCGCTGTCGGCAGGAGAGCTCTCTCTAGCCTTGACCCTTTCAATTGTTGTGTTGTTCACCGTCGAAGTAGAAAAGTTCTTTAAAAGGAAGCGCGTTGTGCAGAAACCGACGCAAAACTCTAGCTCATCGAAAGCGGCCGACGATAGACCTTGATGGAGCAGGCAGCTCTATCAAATTTTCGATTTCTCTGCTTTAATCTCATTGTCGGTTTTCCATCGGTTTCTTTTAAAGCGCAGGAGTTCGTTTGGGCAATTCGCAGCAAGAGCTTTTAGTCTTTTTTCTCTCCGCGCTGCCTGTGGGGGAATTGCGCGCCGGGATCCCGATTGGTCTAAACTTTGGCCTCAATCCCTGGCTGGTTTATGTTCTGGCAGTTCTGGGCAACCTGGCCCCGGTTCTCCCCATTTTACTCTTCATGGAGCCAGTGAGCAGGTGGTTAATGGGGCATTCCCGGTTTTTCGATCAGATCCTTGGCGGGCTTTTTGAAAAAACACGCGTCAAACATGGTGAAAAAATCGATCGTTACGGCGCCATTGCCTTGATCGCGTTCGTAGCCATTCCGTCGCCGGGCACCGGCGCTTGGACTGGAAGCTTAGTTGCGTGGCTTTTCGGAATAAAGCACAGACACGCAATCCCGGCCATAGTTCTTGGGGTTTTGATTGCAGGCGTCATTGTTCTGTCGATATCAACGGGCGCTCTTACGATCTTTCGTTTTTTGGAAAATCCTTTTATATCAATCGGCTTAATTGCCCTCTTGGGCTTGACGGCCATCCTGATCATGAGATATCGAACCAGAAACAATGACAACCAGTAGGGGGCAACATTAAGAGACGAGTTTTTCCGCTCATCGCCATATTGGTCCTGGTGCTCTATCTTGTGACCGTAATTCTGGCCACATATCCGTTGGTCACCGAGATGGATCAGCGCGTACCTTATGACTTGGGCGATCCGCTTTTCATTAGTTGGGTTGTGTCCTGGAATAATGAGTTCTTGATAAATCAGCAGTTCTCCTTGTCCGCGCTTTTTGACACAAATATCTACTATCCTTATAAAAACACGCTGGCCTATTCAGATCTGATGCTTGTGCCCAGCATTATGGTGTCACCCGTTTATTATCTTACGAAGAATCCGATTGTCACCGTCAATTCATTGCTGTTTCTGCTCCTAGCGTTGTCTGCCTTTGCCATGTTCTTGCTGGTCAGACATCTAACGGATAGTGTTTTAGTTGCATTCATTTCCGGGTTCTTCTACTTGTTGTCCTCTTATCATCTTTCTCAAATAGGTCATGTCCAACTCCACGCTGATGCTTTCATGCTTCTGATGTTGCTTTTCTTGCATCAATGGCTCGACAGCCGTGAGACAAAATATTTGGCCCTCGCCGTCTTTATGCTGTTTCTTGAAGCGCTTTCGAGCTGGTACTATGCGATCTACGCCGGCTTAATCTTCATCGCGTTCACGGGTTTCTTCCTCGGCTTTAAGAAAATACGAGTTACCAGGCGCGCTCTTGCTTCTCTTGTAATCGCCTTGATCACCCTCGTTCTCTTTCTATATCCATTTATCAGCCCCTATTTGCAGCTCCATGAATCCATGCCTAATTTTGAGAGGTCAATTGGAGAATCAGCTGTTTACTCCGCCGGACCAGCTGATTATTTATATACGGTTGAACAAAACCTATTTTGGGGTCGCCTTTTAGGTCTTTCAAGGCCGGGGGTTGAGAATATCCTTTTTCCAGGGCTGGCCGTTATCCTCTTAGCTGTCCTGGGCCTTTGGGGTCTGCGCGCAGGCATTGCCAAACGCGAGAAGGCCGCTTTGATCAAGCTTTTTTATCTACTAATTGCCTTTTCCGCTTTTGTCCTCAGCTTGGGGCCGTATAAAACCATTCTCGGTCAGAAGGTTCCTCTGCCCTTTCTTGTTGCCTTCGAATTTGTCCCTGGCTTCAAATCGATGCGTGTACCGGCAAGATTTGGACTTTTGGTCTTGGTGGGCCTCATTGTTTTGGCAGCTTTCGGGACTGTTCGCCTCTTGGCGTACTGGCGAAAAAAGAGAAAAGACAGCAGTTTGGCCGATATCGTCGCTATCCCTGCCATTATCTTCTTGGTTTTTCAACAAGTTGCCTTGCCAACCCCAATATCCCAGCCTATTGCCTCCGGCGATCACATCCCGCCGATATATAAATGGCTCCGGAATTATAAAGCAGCCGAAGTAATAATTGAGTTGCCGCCTGCCCAGACAGAGCAAGTCAAGTATGTATACTATTCGGCTTACCACTCTAAACGCCTTGTTAATGGCTACAGCGGTTATACTCCGCCTCTTTGGGCGGATATTGAAAGCCGCGTAGTGGATTTTCCTTCCGCACAAAGCATCAGCTTGCTAAAAGAGCTCGGCGTCGACGGCGTTATAGTTCATTCGGGCTCGATTCCAGACTGGAAAAACAAACTTAGCGGATCGAAGTATGATGATCAGATTAAACTGATAAAACAGTTTTCTGGAGACTATTATTTTAAGCTCTTGAGAACGAAAACTACTACTCACACTAAATCGATTAAGCTTAAAAATTGAACTTGTGCTTACTCCAGTGCTAATTTGACGAGTGTTTCTATCAAGTCCTCAAACTCAATGCCCGCTGATCTAGCGGCATCAGGAAACAGGCTCAATGGAGTCATCCCCGGTATCGTATTTATTTCCAGCACATAGGGCACATCGTCCTCTTTGTCAACTATGAAGTCGACCCTGGAAAAACCTCGGCACCCTAGGCCGACATGCGCGGCTTTCGCGAACCTCTCGGCGTCCGCCAGAGTTTTCTCAGGAATACGTGGTGGAACAATGTGTTTGCTCAGGCCCGAAGTGTACTTAGCCTTATAATCATAAAATTCGCGTTTCGAGACGATTTCAATTGCCGGCAGAACTCGCGGACTCTCATTACCGAGAAGTCCAATCGTGATTTCCTTTCCAGCCACAAACTCTTCGGCAATGACTTCTCGGCCGTGCTTCATCGCTTCTTTCAGAGCGGGCTCGATCTCCACTTCCTTTTCAACTATCTTCACTCCGATTGCTGACCCTGTGGTAGTGGGCTTGATAACCATGGGCAGGCCCAATGATCCAACCAGGCGCTGTATTAGTTGAATTGCTGGGCCACCATTAAGTTCATTTTCATTGACCGAAACATGAAACGGGGCCGGTATGCCGAGCGCGCTGAAGAACATTTTGGACCTGATTTTATCCATCCCCACAGCGCTTGCCAACACGCCGGACCCGACATAGGGCAAACCGAGGATATCAAGCATCCCCTGGATGGTGCCGTCCTCGCCCGGGACTCCATGAAGAGCAATAAAGACCAGGTCACACTGGGACTTTTGAAGATTTGAGACGACGTCTTTATCGAGATCGATCTTGCTGGTCAAAAAGTTTTTTGCCAACAGCGCCCGGCTGATTTCCGCACCGGTTATAAGTGAGACTTCTCTTTCAACCGAATTACCGCCCATAAGCACGGCAACCTTGGTCTTTTTTTTCAAAACCTCATGCACCTTGCTCAAAAATCAAAAACCGGCTGATCAAAAATTTCAGCTTTCTAAGCACTGCCAAGATTGTATTTATCGAGTTCTTCCTTCAGTTCGCCCAGACGCTTTCTCAGAACTTTCTCCCGTGTTCCGAAAGTCCCCTCAAGCCGATTGACAGCCAAGTCTAAGCTGTTTCTAGCATTGTCTACCAGTTCTTGTGCAGACAACCTTATGTCCCCGGCCCTGGCAACAAGACGTTCGCGCGCAGACTCGCCAGACTCAGGCGCCAGCAATATCCCGGCGATTGCCCCTATCGCGAGCCCGGTGACTATTCCAATGCCAAAATCTTGAAATGAAAAGGATCTTCTTTCCATGACCAACCTCCTGCCTAACGGCGACATGATACCATGCTAATCTGGCTTGCGCCAGAGTGAACGTATCGTCATGAGCCTTGCGCCAACTCCGAAACAGCCTTGATCGCGAGCTCAATATCTTCATCGGTCGAAAAGTAGCCCGGGCTTAAGCGCAGTGTCCCTGTCCTATATGTTCCCAGAAGCCTGTGGGCCTCCGGCGCGCAAAGAAAGCCCGCTCGGGCTGCGATGTCAAAATGCTTGTCCAGCAAGAAAGCCGTCCGCCGCGGGTCAACGTTCTTGATCAGCAGAGACACTAGTGATACGCGAGGCTTTCCGGCCGCTGGTCCAAAGACTCTCACGCCGGGGACCCTGTTGAGCCCCGCTATCAGCGTCTCCATCTTACGCTGCTCCTCCCGGAACACGTTTTTTACCTTGGTTTCCAGAAGAAACTTTGCTGCGGCCCCAAGGCCTCCGATTCCCCATGTATTGGGTGTTCCGCTTTCGTATCGATCAGGTCGCGTTGTTGGCTGACTTTCTTTTGAAGCGCCCCCGGTTCCGCCTTGCTTAAGTTCAGTAATAGTCATTTCCGGACTCATGAACAGCCCACCGGTTCCTTGGGGCCCAAGCAGAGCTTTGTGCCCGGTGAACGCCAGCATGTCAATGCCCATCTCCTCAATAGACAGAGGAACGGATCCGATTGTTTGGGCCGCGTCAACCAACAGTGGGACTTTCTGTGCGTGGGCTATCTCGGCTATGTCTGCGATCGGGAGAATATTTCCGATCACATTCGACGCGTGTGTTACCACAACCAAGCGAACCGTCTTATCTATCAGCTTCTTAAGGTCCGCCAAGTCTAAGTCGCCATTGGAGAAATTTGAACACTTAAGCACTTTCACTCCGTGGTTCCGGGCCAAATACTCAAGGGGCCTATAAACCGAGTTATGCTCGATAGACGTAGTTACAACCGTATCGCCGTCTCTTACCCAACCCTTAATCGCTAAATTGAGTGCTTCTGTGGCGTTGGCTGTAAAAGCGATATCAGCTGAATTTCCGACCCCCAGCAGCCGTGCCACCGCTCTACGTGCCTTAAAAATGACTCGGCCGGCCTCAAGCGACATTTTATACTGGCCTCGGCCCGGATTTGCGCCGATCAGCCTTGAGCACCGCTCTAGCTCATCAAGTACGGTTTTTGGTTTTGGGAAAGAGGTAGCTGCATTATCTAAATAAATCATTTTCAGTGCATTAGCCGCGCAAAATGATAATCGCGTGACTAGGCGTCCGCTTCGCCATTGATCCTCGCCGAAATAATGTTTTCCATGTTCTTTATGCCGTCGGCGCTGTCGAATTCAAGTTCGACTTTAAATTTATCGCCCACAATTCTAGTCCGCACTTTCGCGCCCAGAGACAACCCAATCCTTTTAGCGCTCATCCTTATGTCCGGTGCTAGAGCCCTCTTCTTCGCTGAAGGCTTATCTTTTGATAGCTGCCAAAGTCTTGCCAGCTCTTCAGTTTGACGAACCGAAAGACCCTCAGACATTGCTTTGACGGCCAGTTTTTCTTGTTCATCTCGACTTCCAAGTGTCAGCAGCGCTCTCGCGTGCCCTGGCGACAATCGGCGATCGCTTAGCATCTCACGCAATAAATCGGGCAACCCAAGAAGCCTCATCGTATTGGCAACCGTAGCGCGATTCTTGCCCACTAATTCAGCCAGCTCCGCTTGCTTGCACCCAAATTCATCAGTCAGCCTCTTATACGCGACTGCCTCCTCAATGGGCGTTAGGTCCTCTCTCTGGATGTTCTCGACAAGAGCCAGCTGCAAAGACTCGCTGTCGCTTGATTGTCTTACGATTGCCGGTATCTCAGTCATCCCGGCTTTTTTCGCCGCCCGCCATCTCCTTTCTCCAGCCACCAGCTCAAATCCGTCTTCTTTTGGTCTTACGACAATTGGTTGCATGATTCCATGTTTGCCAATTGAGGCCACTAGCTCTGAAAAAGCGTCAGCGTCAAACCGCTCCCTGGGTTGGTTTGGATTGGCGCTTATTTTAGTTAACGGAATTTCCTCCATTATCAAGTTTTCCGCAATCATGCTCGGAATCAGCGAGCTTAGTCCTCGGCCAAGGCCTCTTTTAACCACGAGCGATCACTTCCTTTGCAAAATCCTGATATGCCCTTGCGCCTTTGCTTTTTATGTCATAAGCGATTATCGGCAACCCGAAGCTGGGAGCCTCGCTCAGCCTTACCGAGCGGGGAATCACGGTTTTGAAAACTTTATCTGAAAAGTGCTTCACGACTTCTGACGTTACCTGCGACGATAGTTTGGTCCTGACATCGAACATTGTCATGACTACACCAGCGATTTCCAGCTTTGTGTTGAGATGCCGTTTGATCAATCTGACGCTTTCAACAAGCTGGCTCAGCCCTTCCAAAGCATAATATTCACATTGGATAGGAATTATCAACTTGTCTGCCGCTGTTAAGGCATTAACCGTCAATAGCCCCAATGAGGGCGGGCAGTCGATCAAAAGATAGTCGAAATCCACGCTCATTCCTTCGAGTGCAGATTTTAACTGCGATTCCCGAGAAATTTTTGAAACCATTTCAATTTCGGCCCCCGCCAGCTGCGTTGTTGAGGGAACAAGCCAAAGATTATCAATATCTGTCTTCTCGATTAATGACTCTATCGGCTCATCGTCAATCAAAACATTATAAATACATTTTTCCCGATCATCACGGCGTTTTCCGACTCCGCTAGTCGCGTTGGCTTGCGGGTCAAGATCGACAAGCAGCACTTTCTTGCCAATCTGGGCCAGACAGGCACCAAGGTTCACGGCTGTTGTGCTTTTGCCCACACCGCCTTTTTGATTTACCAAAGCGATATGATTTCTCATTCTGCTCGTAGTCAAGAAAAATGGCCTCCTAGCGGTCTCTTTGCTGGTACTCCTGTCCTTCTTGGATACCTCTCGTTGGTCGGAAAATCTTTTTGAACCTGGACTATCATCCGTTGTTTCTCGTGGTTCCGGCCATACGGTTTCAACACTGAATCTATTCTACTGCCAAGTTCGGCGGCGGCCAGCCTTGCGGGCTCCAGCTCTTTCTCGACACCAGGCCCCTTCATGGCCAGAAACCAACCTCCGACCTTGCAGAGGGGTAAAGCATATTCTAGCAAAACCGGCAAACCAGCGACAGCCCGAGCGACCACCACGTCCATTTTTTCCCTGAGATCGGGCTCCCGCCCAACCGCCTCGGCCCTGGCCCTTATAATTTCTGTGCTCTCTATTCCGAGCTCCTCGACCACTTTCTCAAGAAATCTTGCTTTCTTGTTGTTTGGCTCAATCAGATACAGGCTTATTTCCGGTTCCAATATCTTGATTGGCAGTCCCGGAAACCCCGCTCCTGTGCCGACATCGGCAACTTTCATTTTTCCCTTGATCTTATCTGTTTTCACAACGGTAAATGAGTCAACATAATGTTCTGTGACATATTTTTGTGCCGGGATTGCGGTGAGGTTCGACTTCTGGTTCTCTTCAGCTAGAATTTTGCCATAAAGCAACAAGCGGTCCTCTTGGGCGTGCGTCAGCTCTATGTCTAGTTTCCCGGCTTCTTTCCTGAGCTCGCTGATCATGTCCGTTGGCATTGTTCCAGGTGAATCATTAATATTGATATGTCAGCCGGCGTTACGCCCTGTATTCTTGCGGCTTGTCCCAAAGACTGAGGCTTGATCTTTGTCAGCTTTTGCCTAGCCTCATTTGACAGGGAGTCTATCGCTTCATAGTCAACAGCCGGCAAAGACGTCTTCTCCAAACGTTTCTGCGCTGCGATCTGATCTTTTTGTCTCTTGATGTAGCCCTCGTACTTCACTTCTATTTCAACCTGCTGCCGAACTTCTCGGGAAAACCTGCCGAGTCGCAATATTGGTTTCAGCTGTTCGATACTCACTTCCGGCCGTTTGAGCAGGGTCTTTGCTCTTGCGCGCTCGTTTTTGATCATGTCCTTGGACATTGCAAGACCGAGACTCGCAAGGCTTACCGAAGTCGATTCCAGCCTCGCGAGGCACTCTCGAATATCTGCCTGGCTCTTTGTGATTTTTCTCATTCTTTCGTCTGATATCAAGCCCAGGGAATGCCCTATCGGCGTCAAGCGTATATCGGCGTTGTCAGAGCGGAGAAGAAGCCTGTGTTCGGCCCTCGAGGTAAACATTCTATATGGCTCATCGCTTTCTTTGGTTACGATGTCGTCTGTGAGAACGCCGATATACGCCTGTGAACGCTCGAGCACGAGAGGCGACTTGCCTTCACAGCTGAGCGCGGCGTTTATCCCGGCAAGCAGCCCCTGGGCAGCGGCCTCTTCGTATCCGGATGTGCCGTTTATTTGACCGGCCGTGTACAGGCCGGGCTGGGAGACACATTCGAAGGTGCCCTTAAGTTGATGGGGCAGAACATAATCGTATGAAACCGCATAGCCTGGGCGAATGATAATTGCTTCTTCCAGCCCAGAGACCGATTGAATTATCTTCTCTTGGACCGCAACAGGCATGCTTGTCGTCAAACCTTGAAGATACAATTCATGGTTTTGCCACCCTTCGGGCTCAACAAAAACAGGGTGCCTCTCTCGATCGGGAAAGTTAATCACTTTTCTTTCTATCGATGGACAATACCTTGGCCCCTTAGCGCTGACTGATCCGTTTTTAATTGGAGACAGGTGGAGATTCCTTCTGATAATGTCATGTGTCTTTTTCCCGGTATATGTTAGATAACAATCGCGTTGTCGCACTTTTCTTCTTGGGCTCTCGAACGAGAACCTGACCGGCTCCGGGTCGCCTGGTTGGATAGACATCTTTTCCCTGGTAACGCTATGCGCCAAGACCCTTGGTGGTGTCGCTGACTGAAACCGTCCAAGCTCGATCCCAAGCTTGCCCAGAGACGCAGAAACCTCATTGCTGGGCGTTTCACCGACTCTTCCACCCGGACAAGAAACGCTTCCCATGGTCAACACGCCCTTGAGAAAAGTGCCGGTCGCCACAATCACTCTGCCCGCCAGAACGTCGCGTCCATCAGCGACCTTCAACAAAAACTCTTGCTCTCCCGCTCTTTTAAGCTCCACAACCTCCGCTTGTCTAAGCATTAAGTTGGGCTCCTCAAGTATTTTTCTCTTCATTAACCAACTATACTTCCTCCGGTCTGCCTGCGCTCTCAGCGCACGCACCGCTGGCCCTTTGCTTATGTTAAGTGTTTTTATTTGAACCATCGATCTGTCGATATTCCGGCCCATCTCTCCACCAAGCGCGTCAATTTCTCTCACTAATTGACCTTTTCCTATACCGCCAATCGAGGGATTGCAGGGCATGTGTGCTATCTTATCAACGTTTATCGCTAAAAGGGCCACCTTGTGACCCATTCTTGCAGCTGCAAGAGCAGCCTCACAGCCCGCATGTCCGGCTCCGATCACAACTATCTCAAATTGATGATTGATCTTCATGTTTCACGTGAAACTTTCTGGCTTGCGCTCTTTCCGGCCACAATCCCTTGACTTGCTGATGCTACATAGTCTTTTGCGCCGGCAACCTGGCCGGCAAAAAATAGTCCCTCCGCAAAAGAACTTTCTTGTGTTTCTTGGAGCTGCCGGCTCTCGACCTTCTTGTGCTCCACTGAATATTCCGACCTGATCACTTCAGCTCTTTCCAGGCCCGGCAGATCCCTCCAGATGACTTCTTCTCCATCATTTCCAGTTCGCAGATAAAACTGTTGTTTTCCCGGGCCGGTAGGCTCAAGGAACACTTTTTTCCTCGTCCGGCTCGTGATAAAACAAAACCCGGTCTGTTCGTCGATGTTTTGAACAGCTCCCCACTGTACTCCTTTTGCAAGCACTATCGGACCGGCGGTTCTTCTGTCGCAGCCAAGCTTTGCTCCTGCCTTCCGCAGGGCCGCCTCCAGGTCTGCAGAACCCTTTTCTCCCGGCCTGCCGCCCTCAGCTTGGTCTCGATCCGTTTGCACCCTGGCCCCCAGAAAGGTCCCGGGCGTCATGATCAGCGCTTTTCCGTGAAACTCTACACCCCACCCGGTCTTCACTTGCCACATTTTGTCTTTTTTCGCGATCTCGTGACAGGTGTCCTGAAATATCGTTATTCCTCCTTGTCTTTCCAGCTTCTCTCGCCAAAGCCCCTGGTATTTGTATTCGTCGAGCAAAACGGTTTCTCTTCCGTCAACCGCTCCCTTGTACAGAGTCGCCTTCCTCACAATTTCTCTGTTCATTCCCGGCGATGCTTTTGATCTCCCTTTTTCAATCAGGCGAATTCTCGGCCCCCAAGCTAAGCAGGCGGCAGTATCCCAACAGCTTGTCAGCAGCAATGTCTTCGCTCCTTCTTTCTCAGCCGCGTGGGCCGCATGCGTGCCGGCAATTCCAGCCCCTATAACCATGACATCGTATGTCTTGTCCAGCGTAGTCATCGAATACTTTCTCTTTTTCCGTTCACAGACAGAGCCCTTGTTCTTTTGAGTACCGCCAATTATTCCCTTATCGGGAAAATATGCCACTATTTTCCGACACAGAAGCGCTTGAATATCTGACCGACTATCTCTTCGCTGGCGTCTGTTCCCACAACTTCCCCCAGGCCGACTATGGCTTCCTTCACAAGGGCCGACATTATCTCTTCCCCGAAGCCCTGATTCTGAGCACTGCTTGCCTCGTCAAGCTTTGCTTTTGCGCTTATCAAGCTGTTCTTTTGACTTGCGCTCGCTAAAAAGGCTTCGTTCCCTTCCGGCTCTTTTGAAAACCCGCTCCGACTTCCTATTAGCTGCCCCAACAAATCCAGCCCGTCACCTTGTTTGGCAGAGATGGAGATAATTGGGCCCTTTCTGAGAGAAGGAGGGAGATTATCGAGATCTGTTTTCTGCGGCAGGTCTATCTTGTTGATAACCGTCACGCTCCTCTCTTCGTGGCATAATTGGCTCATGAGTTCCTTGTCCTCGGGCTTCAGTCGGTCGCTGCCGTCCAACACCAATATGATCAGGTCTACTTCTTGGATCGCCTTTTTTGTTCGGTCAAGACCTTGGGCTTCAATATCGTCAAGAGGTACACGCCAGCCTGCAGTATCTTTCATAATTATTGGTATACCGTTCATCTGTATCCGTGCTTCGACTATGTCCCGAGTAGTTCCAGGGCGAGAGCTGACAATTGCTTTGTCTTCCATCATCAAAGCATTTAGAAGGCTTGATTTTCCGACATTGGGTCGGCCGACAATCGCAGCTGTTATGCCTTCGTCCAAAATCTTTCCGCGCTTGGCCTCTAGCAACAATTCTTCAAGTTCACATGCGACTTTTTTGAGCTCTTTTGATATCTCTCCGGTTGACCTTGTTTCGATGTCCTCATCCACGAAATCAACCGCTGCCTCAAGCTCAGCGGCAATTCTCACCAGCCCTTCTCTGAGCGCCTTGATTTTCCGGCTGACGTGTCCCTCGGCTTGCCGAGCCGCCGCGCGTGCTGCAGCCTCACTGCGAGCCTGGATAAGGCTTATTACCGCTTGAGCCTGCGTCAAATCGATACGCCCGGCCAAAAAGGCCCGCCGGGTAAACTCCCCTGGTTGAGCGAGGCGCGCCCCTTCTTTTAGAGCGCTGTCTAGAATTTTCTTCATGGTGAAAGCGCCCGCGTGACAGTTTATCTCGACCACGTCTTCGCGGGTATAAGAGTTCGGCGCTTTCATAACCGTGATCAAGACTTCATCGATCACATCCTTTGTCGCCGAATCAACGATTTTAGCCAGAGTAATCGTATGTGAGAGCCTAGAGCTTATCGGGCCATTTTTTGTTGTAGCGAGTCTGTCGGCAATAGCCAGGGCCCCCGGGCCAGAGAGACGAACTATCCCGATCCCTCCGGATCCTGTGGGTGTCGATATGGCAGCTATCGTATCTTCGGGCAACATATACTAGATAATAATGGCATTTACCGATTATGACCAGGCCATCGAGAAGCCCTGAGATAGATGAGTTAAGTGTCTTGACCTTCTTGGGCCGGAGAAATGACGACGAAACGATTTGGCTCAACGCCCATCGAAGCCGATGAAGCGCCCCCGTATTCGCCGACCACTAAGTGCACAAGCTTTCTTTCCATGGCGGTCATGGGGTCTAAAGATATCGCTTCGCCTGTGCCAAGCACTTGTCCAACTGTCCTCTCGGCCGTTGATTTCACTTCTTTTTGTCGCTTTTCTCTATAGCCTTCAATGTCCACTATAAGTCTAGCGGATTTCTTGAGACGACGACTGACGATGGAGCCGACCAACACCTGTACGGCATCCAGGGTTTGGCCATGATGTCCTATCAACCAGGACAAAGACTCCCCCGTTAGCTTCATCCACAAAATACCATTTTCGTAGCGCGTTTCGATATTTGCTTCGACGCCAAGATTGACGAGCAGTTCCTCTATGACCGCCCTGGCCTCAGTTTCGTTGTCGACAATCGTGACCCGGACCTTAGCCTTGACTTTTCGTAACCCCAGCAAGCCCTTGTTGGGCTCCTCCAGCACCTCTATGCTGACTCTGTCTCTGTCCACGTCCAGCTCATCAAGGGCTATCTCGATCGCTTCTTCTGTGGTTCCGGCCTCAGCTTCAACGGTGTTTTTCATTTCAGCCCTCCTGTGCAGCGGCTTGCGTTCCGCGTAAAGTCACATACTGCTGACCAATTGTCCAAATATTGCTTACAACCAGATAAAGCAAAACACCGGCCGGGAGGTTCCAGCCTATGTACGCCATAAACAAACTCATAAACAGCATCATCTTGTCCTGCTGAGGATCTGTGCTCATCATACGAGAGGGGATATATGTTGTCACTATCATCAAAAGCACCAAGACCAAATAGGGAACTATCGCGATGGTCGCCAGCTCTGTCCAGGCCACACCAGCTGAGACGCTTAGGTCGTTGATGAAAAACAGAAATCGTTTCCCCCCATCCTTGCCTAGCTCCAGCAATACGCGAAAGAGCGCGAACATTATGGGCAACTGCAAAAGCAAGGGCAGGCACCCGGACAGAGGGTTTACCTTGTGCTCCCCATAGAATTTCATGATTTCTTGCTGTAGTTTCTGCTTGTCTTTCTTGTGTTTCTCTTGAAGCTCTTTTATTTTTGGCTGAAGCCTCTTCATCTCCTGCATAGACTTGGTCTGCTTAATGGTCAAGGGCAAGATTATTACTCGTACCGCGACCGTCAAGAGAATGATCGCCAGCCCATAGTCGCCAGTCAGATTCGCGAAAAACTGTAGTGTCGCCAGCAAAACACTCACAATTTGGTCATAGATAAAAATTATTGGTTTAAAAAGTTCGATAATTCCACCTCACCTCTCTAGCGCACAGGGTCGTACCCGCCCGGACTCAGGGGGTGACAACGTAACGCTCTTCTCGCGCCCAGCCAAAGACCGCGTCGCGCACCATATTTCTCAACAGCCTCCAAGCAGTACTGGGAGCAAGAAGGATAAAACCTGCAAGAGCTTGGTAGCCAGGGAGAAATCCCGCGCCGGTAGAAACGAATGGCTGCAACGGCAATTGCTCTCATTTGTGATCCTCTAGTAAGCCTGCCCTTTGAAGTAGTCCTGTCACAGCAGCGCTCGTTTCGGGAAAAGACCTTGATGCCACTGCCGTTCTGCAAATAAAGACCAAGGCATAGCCTTTTTTTATTCTATGCGACTCAGCTCTGATTATGTTTTTCAACCGTCTCTTTATCTTATTTCTAACTACAGCATTGCCGATTCTTTTGGCGACCGAAAACCCTGCCTTTGTCCGGCCCTCTCCTCCGACGAACAGATATTTAAGGACAATCTCTCGGCCGGCGACTGAAGACCCTTCCGAGTAGATCGCTTTAAAGAGAATGTCTTTCTTGACCCAAGCGTCTTTTTTCTTCAATCCGGCCACCTAGGCCGATAGTTTGGCTCTTTGCTTTCTGCGCCTGCTAGACAGTACTCTGCGGCCGGCCTTTGTGCTCATTCTTGCCCGAAAACCATGGGTTCTTTTTCTCTTTATGTTGCTTGGTTGATATGTTCTTTTCATGATACCTTGCCTGCCTTTAAAATAGAACTCATTATATATTTGAGCTTTTTAAGGTGTCAAGGACGCAGGTCAGGATAGTCGCTCTCTGCAATTTGTCTGCTAGATAAAGTGTTGCTTATCGAACTTCTTTTGTTATACTTCGATTGTGGGGTTTTAAGTTCTTCCGTAG